>Ga0105357_10001261_pt1 | contig 13655 bp, 17 predicted proteins | sample GOMGulsemesocosm_4_FD_83660 | JGI IMG/M metagenome (GOLD analysis project Ga0105357, IMG submission 83660) | Methane-oxidizing microbial communities from mesocosms in the Gulf of Mexico - GOM15B Gulf of Mexico | ecosystem: Environmental > Aquatic > Marine > Cold seeps | place: USA: Gulf of...
ATTAAAGATAGTTTAGCTTCTACAGTAGGAGATAAATTTAAAGAAACTGGAGCATTAGTAGGAGCAACAAAAGGCTATAACTATACAAGCAAGCTACCTATTCCTAATCCTTATTTAAAAGGTGGTGCAATTGCATTAGGTACAACAGTTGGTGCAGGTTTTGGTGCTTTTATGGGAGATGGTGCAGACCAAGCAGAATCTAAAATAAAGTATGATGAAAAGCTAAATACTAAAGAGCGTTTTAGTAGTGCCTTTAATAGTGCAAATGATGGAATGATTGGAGAACTTGCAGGACTAGGAATGGGTAAGGCAATAACTGCTATTCCTGATGCAAAGAATGCAATCACAAATAAGGCAAAAGATTTTTTAGCAGATAAAGTTTATGGAGAGCTAGCAAGTCATCAAAATCCTAATCAAATGATAAAGATTCTAGAGCAAGCAAACAAAGCAGGAATAAAGCTAACCCCTTCACAACTTACAGATAATAAAGCAATAGAGCAGCTGCATAGTGTTATTGCCCAAAATCCCGTTTTATCTCAGAAAATCAATGTATTAAACAAGAATAATAAAGTAGCGATGAATCGTTCTTTAAATGAATTACTAGACAAGGTAGGGATAAACAGTATTAAGCTATCAAATGCAAAAGATATTGATCCTTTAGCTCAAAAGTTAAAAGATAGCTTGCAAGAAGTTAAAAATATTAGAGGCAATCAAGTTAAGAATGCTTATGAACTATTTGAAAATTCAGTAACTGGAAAAGCAAAAATAGGAATAAATAGTATTGATAGCAAGTTAACAGAGCTAAGAGAAGAAGCGTTAACAATGCCAAATCCTGATGGCTTCAATAATATACTTAATATTGTACAAGATAGAGCAGAGAGTATGTTTGAGAAAAAAGGATATTTAGATGCAAAAGACTTAAATAACCTCAACAAACAGATAAACCTAATTTATAAAAGAAACTTTGAGGATTCTTCAAGTAGAACTGCTGCAATGATGGTTAAGTCATCTATAGACAAAGATCTAGAAAGACTAACAAAGGAAGAAGGAGAATCTGTATATAAAGCGCTGACTAGTGCAAAAGACTTGCATATTCAAAAAGAAAATATTTATGGAAAAACTAGTCAGTTGCCATTTAAAAAAACTATAAACAATGAAGCACTTGAAACTATAGTTGATGATATTATGAAATCAAAGCAAAGTATCACAAATGTAAAAGCACTAAAAGAAGAATTAAAGCAGCTACCAAATGGAGACGAAATACTAGGAAGCTTAGGAAGAAGATTTATAGATGAATCCCTACAAAAAGCAAAACTAACTAATAGTGTTTATTCATCAAAAGAAATTAATACGGGCGATCTATTGAAAGCGTTTGATAGCATTGATTATAGACAGTTAGAGATACTAACAAGTAAAGATACAGTTGATAGCTTACACAATATAAGAAAGCTAACAGAGTTAATCATGAAGCAAGACAAAGTACTAGGCGGTAATGGTGGTGGCTTAAACACTATGGGAATGGTAAGAAGTAGTTTGATTGAAAAGATGGTGGACTTTATGAGAATAAGAGCATTTGGGAAAATTATTACTACACCAGTAACACAAGACTTGCTGCATAGAGCATTAAAGAATGTAAGTAGTAATAACTTGAATGAAGCAGGATCAAATATAAAAAGTTTAGAAAAACTAATAAAAGGAAACAAATGATTATTGATACGAGAGGTATGGACATTAACGATATTAAGCATTTACTGATTGAAAATGGAGAGGTTGTTGATATGGAAGAGAATGTAACTCTTCTTAGGGATTATTGTATGTTGTTAGGGATTTGTTTTGAAGCTAACATGGGAAATGAGAGAGCTAAAAAGTATTTAGATGCTGAGGTAATGAAAAAATTTACTGAATTTATACCAAATAATTATCATGAAGTAGTTATTTCAGATAGCAAAACATTTTTAACCAACACTAGCAAGGAGATAGAATCAAAAAACAAAGAAAAAGTGGACACTTTAGCTTCTATAGAATCGGAGCTACATAAAGAAAGTGGACAAGAAGTTACCGAAGTGAACACTACAGTAGAAAAACTAAGCAAACTAAGTGATTTAGAAAAAGATTATGAATCACTACTCCTTTGGTATGCTGACCATCTTGCATTAAATGCCTTAGCTAAAGATGGTCATATTTTTGCTAATAGATACCTTTCCGAAAATGCAATAAATGATTTTAGTGGTTTTGTACCAGATGAAAACAAAGTATCTATCTTGGAAAGAGTTAAAGGCAATTTAGACAATATTTATAAGGATGAGCAAGAGAATGAGAGTAATAAATACTAAAACCTAGTTTTCGAGAAGTCGTAAATTTTACGACTTCAAACTTATGGAGTAATTACACTAAAAGAAATTACAGACTTAATTACAGTAGAACATAATAAAGCAATGAAAGTAGTTGAGCGATTATGCTTAGAGTTAAGTTTTGGCACGGTCGAATAAATAGCGACCGACACTGATTTAAAAGTAGAATATATTTTTAATTAGATTTAACTAAAATCCTTATTGTTCCCCACTGGGATATCATGCTCTTCCTCAAATTCCTCTGATTCAGTTCGATGTCCATGCATATATCTTATCTTATCTGTATTGTATGCTGTTTCAGAACTAGACATTTCAATACTGTCTGTACTGTCTTTAATATTTGAAATTTTTTCTCTTATCTCTGTAAGCTCTTCATGAATTTTATCATTAGCAAAAGCTAAGATTTTTTGATTTGCTACTATGTCTGAAAGTATTTTAATTATCCAAAGAATTAAAATAAATACTATTATTGATTGTATGTCCATGTTGTCTCCAAATAATTTTTAACATTATATCAAATACTTGGATTAAGTGTTAACTAATTTAACTAAACGCGTCTATCTTTTTATATAAGAGGGTTTCATTTGATATACTTTTATTAAACATAACAAGTCCTAGGATAAGACATTAAATAAAAAGGTTAACAATGGAACTAAAGAAAAATGGAATATTAGAGCAAATTTTAGAAGAAGTATCTTCAACTTCTGAAAAGGGGATACTTGAACAAATGCTAGAGAAGATGGATGAGATGAATAAAAGATTAATTAATCTAGAAGATAAACTTATTCCCAAATTTAATCTAACTAAAAGAGCAGATGTAAAAAAGTATTTAAATATTTCTGAATCTACGTTAAACAATATGTTTAAAGATGGTCGCTTACAGATTGCAAAGCATTATATTAAAGAGATAAAGGGTAAAAAAACCAAGATTACATTTATAGAAAGTGGGATTTTAGATTTCAAAGAGAAAAAGAAAAATTATTAAAAAAGACTTTTCAATAGTTATTGAACTGCTAAGCTACGACCTCATTACTACTTAGGTTATATCTATGCTGACAATTTATCTAGTTAGGGGTGTCGCAAGAAGCTACACCCTCACATCAGAGAAACTGAAGTCAGATACCTTTAGCTTTTAATATCTAGTTTTTATTATTTCCTTCATGTAATCTACATCACGGAAAGGACTTATTTTATCTTTGATCCCTAAATTTTGGTTTAACAATAGATTATTATTGAAACCTTTTAATTCTTCAACACTTTCATTTATTAGGTTTGACTGTTCGCTTACAGATACTAACAAATTATAATATGAGACTTTCATCTCTTCTATACTTTCAACATCTTCTAAATATCTTGTATGTGAGTCAATATCTTCATTTAGTCCTAAATTGATATTCTCAAGCTTTTTAATATGCCCTCTTAAGTAACTATGTCTTAAATCTAACTTTATATTATTCATTATTTTCCTTTTTTATAATCAAATGATTATTATTTAAGCAAAAATTATAACTATAAGATTATTAAAATAAACTTAAATAAATCTAATTATATGATTATATAGTTCACTTATGTTATAATCATATAATGATAGAAAAAGGTTAACTATGAATAATAATGAATTTAAAGACTTACTAAAAAAAGCAAAACTATCTAAAACTAATTTTGCAAAGAATATTGGAACATCAAGCCAAGTAGTAAATAATTGGACTACAGCAGGTCGAGAGATTCCATATTGGGTTGAATCTTGGTTAGAGAACTATATTAAAGGTCAGAACTACAGAGAGATAAAGAATAGGGTATTTGAAGTAGAAGGTATAGATTACTAAGAATAGTACAAAGGTTAGGAATGAAAAATATATCAAATGAACAAGTATACAAACTCTTAGTTGAACAATCAAAAAAGATTGATTATTTAATATCTTTATATGAAGCGCAGGAATCATTTGTAGAACAAGAAAGGAAAACTAAGTATCTAACTATTAAGCAATTAGCTAAAAAAACTGGTTATTCTGTATCAACTTTATATGATAAAGTCAAACTGATGGAGCTAAACAAGCATTATTTTAAACCAAATAAAGTTAAATTACTATTTGCCGAAAGTGCTATTGACTTTTTAGTAAAAGGAGAAAATGGAATTAGTGAAAAACTAAATAAGAAAAGTGGACCAATCTCTCTAGATGATTTTTTAAATATCTGAAAATTAGGACATAGCTCTACAAATAGTTCTTTTGCCATATCCATCGAAACCATATAATCTGTTAAAATCGCATTGTTTCCGCTTTCTCTTTTTTGGGAAAGCAAAAAGTCTACATTTTCCTCAAAATCATATTTTTCAATAGCTCTTTAATTCATATTGAGGACAATAAGCTGTTATCAGAGACTATGGAGTCCTTATCTAAATGTAGGGATAATGCCGAGGGTTTAGAGTTAAATCTAATATAAAAGGTCTCGATAATTATTGGATGACCTAGTTAGTAACTAGATCATCTTTCATTTGAATTATCCAATTTTAGATCCGTAAACTAATCTGTTCTAAACGGTCTTTTTATAATGTCGGAAATCCGATATTAAAAGAAATAAGGGGACAATAAAATAAACAATCTCATTGCCTTCAGTATCGCTTATACGAATTTTTCGTAGTAACTTGTAATCTCCTCTATCTAGATCATTGCTCTTAAACTTTATTGAAGCGATGGTATAAAAGAACGGCAAGGAAAGGGCAAGGGTTACAAGTATATGTCTTAACCCGATGGATTTGAAATCGAGCGGAACAAATGGAACAGAAGTAAGGTTTTGTAAGGTCAAAATATTAAATTAGAAGTTACCACAATAGTTTCGATAAAGAGGGGACAGTCTCAGTAAAGATACCAAGAATATAACGAGTATTTATTAAGGTAAAATGTACTTCCCTTATACTCACTATTAAAGGTGTTATTGAGTGCGAAAACGTGCAAGCTATCATCTTTTCAAACTTGGTTAATAAAAGCAACAAGATGAGGTAATCAAATCAAGCTGCAAGATTATATAAAGTGAACGCATAAACTCCTATAACTATGAACTAGCAAAGCATTAATGAACAGTACTAGAAGCAAGTAAACAAATAGATAGAACATATTAAAATTATACAAGAGAACACCCACGTAATAGGATTTATAGATATAATTTCTACAATGAAAAAGCAACAGGTAAACTCTATATCATAGTAGCTAAAAACAAGAAAACAACAGCAGTAAAGACTATATTGATTACTCAAAATTGAGTAATGCAAATCAAGAGCTATTGTTAAACATAATTTAGTATCCTTTTGAAGTTTTTTAGAATGATAGCAGTTTAAATTTATTTGAGTTAAAAATATTTCAAAATGAAATAAATAATTAACCATTATGATATTAATATGATTAGGTGTAAATAGCGTATAAGTGAAAAAAAGATATTATTTGTAATTATTATATAAAGGATTTTACTTGATTAAACCTCCATTTCAAAGAATTAGATACGAATATAAAAAATTAAAAGATAAATTAATTGAAGAAGATATTTTATTAGAAACTGATTCTATTGATCTAAAACCTTGGGAATTTTTATGTAAACATAATGCTTCTTTAGCTTCTTATTTATCAACGGCATATAGTTATGAAAACAGCTGTTCAATAAAGATATTAAAACTATCAGATATAAAAGTTTTAAAAGATGCTATAGAAGAATCTGAATATAAAGAAAAATCTAGATTATTTACATCTGATGATGCAGATGTAACAACTTACTATTTATCAAAAATTGATCTTCTTCCAAAATATACAAAAATTTGGTACGTTACTTTTAAAAATTCATCAATACAATTTGGATTTGATCAAGAAACACCAATTGTAAGAACAATAGTTAGCAATATATTTTTTATAGATGATTTAATTATTGTTAGAGGACAGTCAAGTACTATTGGAAACCTAGTGAATCAGTTTATTTTAGATTTTGACTTAAAAGGAAGTATAGAGAGTATTACCACTATAAGCAATACTAATGAAATTTTTAATAAATTGAAATCTGATGAAGAACTGCAATTATCAACACATGAATTATCAACAGAAAACCCGTTTGATGGAATACCTGCAGAAACAGTAACATTTAGTAATCCTACTGAAAAAGATGATGGAACAGACTCTGATATAGAAGATTTTGATAAACAAAGTGAATATTCTGAACTAATTCAAAATGCAAGCAATATTTACAAAAAATTAAAGTATACTTATGAAAATGATAACTTCAAAGAAGTTTCAATTATGTCTACAACAAAAACAAATAGTGCATTTAGTATATCAGGTAAAATAAGTGATGATGCAATAATTCATTTTGCAAAAGGAATAGAAAGAATTTATAATGGAATGTGTGAAGACAAAGGTAATGTTTCTAGTTAGCAGCTTGATTATCAATCAAAAAGTTACTAATGGATCTATTGTAAAAATTGATAAAATACTAGAGTATTGTCCTGATTTTAGAGAAGAAGATATAACTGGAATACTAAAGTGTTTTGTTGAAGAAGGATTAATTAAAGAACATAAACATTATCAATGTAAAGAAGGACATGATTTTACACCTAAAAAGCAAGATTATGAATTAGGGTATAGTTGTCTAAGTTGTGCAGAACAAGATATGGATGAAGAAGAAAGATACATTGACCCTGATGATTTAGAAAACTTTTTTTCTTTTTCTACATATAGAGTGAATAAATTAAATCAAGATATTTGGAATGCAAGATCTCATGCACTTAATGGTGATTATTCAAATGCAGCAAGATTTGCTTACCATGCATTAAAAGAAGCAGAAGATTTCAATTCTATTGAAAAAAAAGATAAACTTGATAGAGCTTCAAAAATGTTTACCATTGGTGGACAAGGAAGTAATATATTAAGTAGAACACCTGAGTTACTAGCAGAACTTTCAAAAATTTTCTAACAATCTACTATCAAATTTTTTATAAATTAAGGCATTTTAATTGAATGAAAAAATCAAAGAAATAATTAATGGTTCCAAGGAACTATCAATAACTCAAAAGTATAATTTTTAAATATGATATGCTTAAACCTGAAGATGTAGAAGATTGCTTAAAAGAAATATTAACTTATTTAAATAAAGATCTAGACTATAGTAAATTTTCAAAACTTTTACAGTAAAAAATATATAAAAATTATTATAGGTGTAAAATAGGTGTAAAAATAAAAAAAGGTAGAAACTTAAAGCTCCTACCTTCTCGAGTATATAGTCTTTAGACTACGCTTCTACAGAAACTTCAACAGCTGTTGATTCCCTACAACCACAAATTATCACTTATAGAATAACAAGCCTAATAGACGTACTTTACGAGCATATAGCAACATTTTACAGTAAATAAATATTTATCAAAAGGGGTCAAAAGGGGTTAAAAAGGTATAAAAAGGTATTCTACACCTACAAATAACCTACAAAAAACTACAAGGCTTTTAATGGCAAATAAAATGATTAAGACCAACAAAACAGGTGTATATTATAGAGTAACAAAAAACAATGATAAGATATTTTATATTACATATATGTTAAATAAAAAGTTTACAAGAGAAAAAGTAGGATCAATAAAAGAGGGTATTACAGTTCAATATTGTAGTTCATTAAGAGCAAAGAAAACTTCTATTGATAGGTTAAAAGAAGATTCACCTTTAAATAAAAAAATCAATCCAACATTTGATGAAGCTGCAAGAATGTATTTTAAAAAGATTGAAGGAAAAAGTGATACTTTAAATCAGATAGGAAAATATGAACTTCATATTGAACCTATTTTTGGAGATATAAAATTAGAAAATATTACAACTGAAATGCTAGAAGATTACAAGTCAAAAGCTAGAAACAAGATTAGTCCAAGAACAAAAAGAAAGTATGCTTCATCTACTATAAATGATTGGATTGATATTGTAAGTATTGTATATAACTACATGAAAAAAAATCATAATTTAAATATTCAAAATCCTGCAGAAGGATCAAGACTAGAACGTGAAAAAGTTGATAATGATAGAGAGAGATATCTTGAATTAGATGAAGTAAAGTTACTATGGGATTCAATAGAAGAGAGAGGTGGAACGCAAAAGGTTTCTTATCGTATAAAACTATTCCTTGCCTTGAGTTTTAGTACAGGAGCAAGACTAGGAAGTGTTATGACTATATCTAAAGCTGATATAAATTTACTTCAAGATTCAATTCTAATAAAGAATCATAAAAGCAATAGGACCTATAATGGATTTCTTCATCCTAAATATAAAGAATTAATAAAAGAGAGAATGAAAGAATTAAAACCAAATGAATATATAGTAAGCGGTAATACTAAAGTTATGGGTAGATCCACAATAAGTAGAAATATCAAACCATTACTTGATATTTTTAATGAGGGAATAGATGAGGGTGATGCAAAAAGGAGAGTTGTTATTCATACTTTTAGGCACACCTTTGCAAGTTTATTAGCAATTCAAGGTACACCCATTTATACAATTATGAGATTATTAGATCATGCAGATATCAGTCAAACAATAAGATATGCAAAACTAAGTCCTGATAGTACAAAAGAGAATGTTATGAAGTTAGATTTTTAAATAATTTTTGTTTCATTATTTACAAGAGTTTGCACAATTGAAGTTACTGTGTATAAAGGTTGGCCTTTTTCTTTATTATTCCTTCTTGTAAAAGGAATACCTGTTGCATTAGCTCTATCTGTTTTTAGAGAATCTTCTTTTACTCCTAAAACAGCAGCTGTTTCTTTTGCACTAAGTGCTATCTTTCCGTATTTATCAAAAAGCATTTGCTCAAGTCTTTTTGAATCTTCATTAAGACTCATAATTTATCCTTATTTCCTGTCATAATAAACGTTAACCAATTTCTTGGCATCTCTAATCAGCTTATTTTTTGAAAACATTCTTTGATTATTTAATGATTCAGCTAATCTTGTTAAAGCTTTATTTTTATCTCTATCGGGATTCTTTAAAATTAGATGGATAATTAAAGCTAGAACTGAAACAGGCTTTTCTTTATCTTCAACAGCTTCAGCAAAAAAAGCCCACCCCTTATTTAAATATTTTCTAACAGGGACTTTCCCTCTTTGATATTTCATAACAAGAATGTTTAAATGTTGAGATACTAATGCAAGTTCATTTCTAGGTGTATTCTCTGCTTGATATGAAAGCATAAAATTTCTAGCCATCAAATAGCCTTCTACTGCTTTTTTATTCATTTAATTTTTCCTTGAATTTCTATCTCTTCATAGCCTACAACCTTTGTATACACTAAATTACTAGCATATGAATAAACAGGCTTGCATACTTTAATTGGCACATCAAATCTAATTATAATTCTTCCATAGCACTCATCATACCCTTCAAAAAGACAAGGCTCTTCTTCGTATAAAAGTTTTTGTCCTTCTTTAAGTCTAGTTTTATTGTATTTCTCATAAGTCATTTTCTATCCTATATTTATTCCAAAATAATATCTATTAGTTTTCAAATAGTCTTTTATAGATAAAACTTCATATTTAATAAGCCATGAAGATTTTTTAACATCTTTTATTAGTTTTGTATGCTTGATATTTGTTTTTAGTCTAAGCTTATTTTTCATCTGCTATCTCTTTTAATCTTTCTTTTAGTTCAGTTAGAAATTCGCCTACACATTCAAGATGAATTTTTGCATCAATTGGTATCTTCATAGATTCTTCTATACTTTCAATTCTGTCTATTAGTTCTAATATTTCTTCACTCATAATCTTCTCCTAAATTTTTAATTTAAATAAACAAACCTAAGTTCACTTATTAAAACTAAAATCTAGCCCATTGAAGCGGTCAAATAGGCTAAAATTACTTTATAAAAATTAACCCAAAATAGGGCAACAGTTACTTAACTAATCATGAAACGAAAAGCTCTAAAGTTTATTTCAAAATGCTCATTTTTGACTGTATGGCTATATATTTAAAAGTCATTGCTTACCACGTTTTATTTATTTGGTTGGAGAGGTAACTAAAATTCATACACTTTTTTGCTAATCCCTAAGCCACCATTCCAGATTGTAACACTTTTTCTATTTTCTGTTTTTCTTCAAATTTAACAGGTGATAAATTTCCTAAATAACTATGACTTCTAACTCTATTGTAATAAAATTCTATATATTCAAATATCTCTTTTTTTGCTTGTCTTTTTGTATAAAAATATGTGTTATAAACTAACTCTTGTTTTAGTGATTTGAAAAAACTTTCCGCTACTGAATTATCCCAACAATTGCCACGTCTACTCATGCTTTGTGTAATATTGTTTTTTAATAACAAATCTTTATGACTGTAAGAAGCATATTGTGAACCTCTATCTGTATGCCAAATAAGACCACTTGCTGGATTTCTATGCAGTATGGCCATACTTAGTGCATCATTTACAAGTGATACCTTCATCGTATCATCCATAGACCATCCAACTATTTTTCTTGAATACAAGTCAATTACAGTTGCTAAGTAAAGCCAGCCTTCACCTGTTGCGATATATGTAATATCCCCTACATATTTTTCATTTGGAGTTGAAGCATAAAAATCTCTGTTCAGGATATTTGGGGCAATGGGAAGATTATGATTAGAATCTGTTGTATTTTTATATCTTCTTTTCATTTTTACTTTGAGATTTAAATCTTTCATGATATTTGAAATACGTCTTCTTGAAATAATTAATCCATATAATTCTTTTAGTTTATCTCTAATCCTACGAGTACCGTAGTTATTTCTACCTTGAAGAAAAATAATCTCAATTAACTCATTAAGTTTTTTATCTATTTTTTTTACAACTGATCCTGCTCTTATCCAATGATAGTAAGATGATAAATCAACTTTTACAACTTTACACATTAGTTTAATACTAAAACTCTTTTTATTTTCATATATCCATGCATACCTTATAGAGTTTCTTTTGCGAAGTATGCTGCTGCCTTTTTTAAAATATCTCGTTCTTGCTTTAGTATCTTATTCTCTCTCCTAAGTCGTTTGAGCTCTTCATTATCACTTTCTTTAGAATGTACATTTACATCTCTTGTTGGTATATTATGAGCTTTTTTATACATGGTAACCCAATGATATAGTGTCTTTGAGTTTAGTCCTAAATCTTCTGCTACTTTAACAACACTTTCACCATCATTTAGAATTAATTGTACTGTGGAGTCTTTAAATTCTTTACTATATTTACTTTTTCTCATTTGTAACCTTTATCCATTTATTTTATCTCAGAATCTTTTAATTCTGAGTATGAATTCATGTTACCTCTCCAGTTCGATATGGAACAAATACTCAAGCTCTTTTAAATACCTTTAGAGATTCAAAAAATACTGTAAATTTACAAAGAAACTTAAATACAAATGGAGCAACTACAACTTATACAACTGATGGGAATAGTATTCAAGGATTAGAAGTAGTTATAAGTCTTCCAAGTGGTTTATATAAAATGAATGATTTAGGAAATAGAGAAGTTCATGAATTAAAATTTCAAATTAGATATAAAAAAGAAGGTACAGATACTTGGTTTTATCATATGACAGCAGGATATCAATACTTTATTTATGTATATGACATAACTTCAAAATACAGTCAAGAAAAAATAGGAAGAAAAGAATACAACAGTTTCAAAGGTGATATCTTTGAAAGTGGTGTTTATATATATAAATATGTTAAAAAATATGCTGTAACTGTAGACCCTACAAATATGATTGTTATTGATACTGTATATAAAAATGCTCAAAGATTAGCATATTCATTAAAAGATTTATCAACAGGAAGATATGAAGTAGAAATCATAAGAGTTTCAAATTATAGTGAAGATACAAGAACTGCAAATCAATTAACACTAGATTATATAAATGAAATAGTTTATGATGATTTTACTTATCCAAATGTTGCATTATTAAGTGTAACTGCAATGGCTACGGACCAATTATCAAGCCTTCCTAGAATATCAGCACTAGTAGAGAATACTACTATTGCAGGAACAGAGAAAAGCAAATCAAATCCTGCGTGGGCTTGTTATGATCTATTAAAAAGAGAAGGGATAGCTGATAAAGATATTGACCTTGAAAAGTTCCAGGAGTGGGCTGATTATTGTGATACTGAAAAATTTGAAGTGTCTTTATATTTAGATACTCAACAGGATCTACAAACTGCTTTAAATATGATTTCTATTATAGGAAGAGCAACAGTTGTTCAATTTGGTAGTAAGTTTTCTCCTTTAGTTGAAAATGTAGTGGAGTTACCAACTCAATCATTTTTATTTACAAGTGGAAATATAATTGATAGCAGCTTTGAAATGGCAACTATCCCTTATGCTGAAAGAAGTAATGTTGTTGAAGTTACTTATTATGATAAAGATGATGATTATAATGCAAAACCAGAACAAGAACAATCTTTTGATTTTGATGCAAATACAAGAGAAATTAAATCTTCAATATCTTTATATGGATGTACAAATAAAGAAATTGCAAAAAGATATGCAAAGTTTTGCCTAAATAAAAATAGATATATAACAAATACAGTTTCATTCTCAGCTTCAGTAGATTCTATTGCATGTAGTATTGGAGAAGTAATTTTTGTAGGTGTTACAGGAATGACAAATACTTTAGCAGATGGAAGATTGAATGAGGTTTCTGGAAACTTTGTATCTCTTGATACTTTTGTTTCCCTGGAGAAAGACGAAACTTATGAACTTCAAATAAGAACTGAAGATGATGATCTGATTTCTTTTGACTATCTTCATTCTGCAGATTCTACAGAAACAGATACTCTTGAACTTGCTTTTTTCCCTGAGATTGAAAATCCTTTAAATATTGTTTATGCATTTGGTAAACAAGTTTCAAAATCAACTAATATGTATAGAGTTTTAAGTATTACAAGAGATAGTGATTTTAAAAGAAAAATTACAGCAATTGAATATAACCCAAGTGTTTATGATGATGATGTTGAAATTGAACTTGAAGAAATGGTTTCTCTTCCTGGTGTTACAAATTTAATTGCAAGTGAAATGCTACTTACAAAAATAGATGGTTCAATAGATGAAATCATTGCTCTTTCATGGGAAGGTAATTCTTTATCTTATGATATTTATTTAGATGGTACAAAAATTGCTTCAACAGATTCTAATAGTTATGTAATAAAAGATATTTTTGTAAAAACAAAAATCTATAAAATCAAAGTAAATGACTTACAAATTATTTATACTTATAATGGTGCAGGAACTCTTTTATCAACTGTTCAAAATGTATCTTCTATATATAATAAT
>Ga0105357_10001262_pt1 | contig 13652 bp, 9 predicted proteins | sample GOMGulsemesocosm_4_FD_83660 | JGI IMG/M metagenome (GOLD analysis project Ga0105357, IMG submission 83660) | Methane-oxidizing microbial communities from mesocosms in the Gulf of Mexico - GOM15B Gulf of Mexico | ecosystem: Environmental > Aquatic > Marine > Cold seeps | place: USA: Gulf of...
GATTGAACACAGCGCGGCTTCGGCGACCGACCTGCCCTTTGTGGGGACGGTGCTGGGCGGCTTGTTGCCGACGCTGATGAACGCGGGGATCGGCATCGTCGCCGGGGCGGTGATACTCGGGTTGATTACTCTGATTGGCCGCCTGCGGCGCGGTTAACCTCGAGTGCAGACGTATGGGCGTGCGTGGTCACGTCGCTGGCCAGGCGATACTGATTGTTGCCGCTGCGCTTGGCTGCGTACATGGCCAGGTCTGCGGCGTGAATCAGTTTGTCCAGTGTCAGCGCATGGTCCGGAAACATCGCAACGCCGAGGCTAGCGCCTATACGATGCTGCCGGCCTTCCACTAACACTGGTGCCGCCAGCTCGGTAAACAGCTTTTCACAGAGAGCATGGGCTTCATCGTTAAGGCGAAGCTGCTGCGACAGGCCCTCCATCAGTATCACAAACTCGTCGCCGCCTAGACGCGCCACCATGTCGCTGGCGCGCAGTGCGGTGCGCAGACGCTTGGCCACGGTTATCAGCACCTGGTCGCCAGTGGCATGGCCATGCTGGTCGTTGATGTACTTGAAGTTGTTCAGGTCCATGAACACCAGCGCCACGCGGCTCTGTTGCTTGTGCGCCAGGGTGAGCGCTTGCTGCAGCTGCTGCTCCAGCGCCACGCGGTTGGGCAGCCCGGTCAAGGCGTCATGATGGGCTAACTGCTCCAGCGCACGGGTCGAGCGCTTGTCTTCGGTGATATCGCGCACCACCCCCATCATCTTGAACGGCTTGCCCTGCGCATTGCTGATTACGTTCCCGGTCTCGCGTAGCCAGTGCACGCTGCCATCGGGCCAAACCACCCGGTACTCTTCGTCATGGTTCTGGCCGGTTTCGATGCAGCGTCGCTCACCCTCGAGTACGCGCTCCTGGTCGTCCGGATGCACACTGTCACAGAACAGCTGGTAGCTGGGTACTACCTCCCCCGGCTGGTAGCCGAACATGCCGTAGATGGCTTCTGACCAGTACAGTCGATCGGTACCGATATCCCAATCCCAGGTGCCGATCTGGGCAAAGTACTGACTACGCTTGAGCCGCTCCATTGCTTCGTTGCTGGCTTGGTGTGCCGGGTCGGGATGAATCAGTATTACCGCGGTGCGCCGGGTAACGTCCGGCAGGCGCGTTATATCAACTTGCTGGCGCTTGCCCTTTGGGCTCTGCGCCAGGGTTTCCTGGCGCTGCATTGGCGCAGGCAAGGTGTCCAGCATGGGCAGGAAGCGACTGAGAGGGCTGCCGGTCAATGACTGGCGACGACAGTTGAGCAGCTTGGCTGCGGCCGGGTTATGCCAGATGACGTTGCGCTTTGCGTCGACCATCAGCATGCCGTTGGGCGACATGTCGAGTAGCGCGCGGTAGCGTTTCAGTTGGCGCCGCGCATGCAGAATCCAGCCGGTAGCGCCAAGGGCTATCAACACTGCGCAGGCAATCAAAAACAGGTTCATTGGAAGGCATCGTTTCGCTGTGCTTCACCGCAGTATACCCATGAACTGGGCCTTTGCGATTGAATACTGGCTATCTGGTATCGCTTGTCCGGCAGCTGAACCTTGAATGCTAAGGCGACTCTGAATAGCAAGATGCAATGGTAACAGCGAGATGAACATGGCTTGGACGCAAGAAACATTGAATGTGATTGGCAGTACGCTGCTGGACGAGTTCTCCGACCTGGCAGACATTGAGCAAGGCACGCGCATTACCCTGCGCCTGGTGCTCGCCGTGCTGCTGGGTGGCCTGCTTGGTCTGGAGCGCGAGCAGCGGGGCAAGGAAGCTGGCGTACGCACCCATATGCTGGTGTCACTCGGGGCGGCGCTGTTTGTACTGGTGCCGGATGTGGCGGGTGCCATGGATGATGCCATGAGCCGGGTTATACAGGGCGTGGTCGCCGGCATAGGCTTTCTGGGCGCGGGGACTATTCTCAAGCGTAACGGCCATGATGAGGTCAAGGGGCTGACGACCGCCGCCGGTATCTGGCTTACCGCCGCGATCGGCGTGACCATCGGCCTTGGTCACGAGTCTACGGCGCTGCTGGCCGCCGGTATGGCTTTTATCATCCTGCATTTGGTCCCTTTGCTGGTCAAGCGCACGCCGGATGACCGCAGCTACTAGTTGGCATTGGGCAAAGTCACAGACTATGCGCCAGTCGACTTTTTTGCTGCTGTTTTTACGCTGTTTGCTGTTGTAAGGTCTGTTTGCGCACGGATGCCGGGTCGAACAGAAAAGGACATTCTTCCAGCTTATTTCCTCTCCCTCTGATGATGTGTTTCCTACCCCTGCTGGCTGTCGTCCGGGTACGCTCAATAATTGTCGAAAAATATCACATGTAATTTATTGTTTTGTTACATGTGATGATATAGGCTGTCGTTCATGGAAAAGAAATCCTCTGCTTATTATCAACGTGTTTATCGCCAGCGGCTCCGCGAGCAGGGGCTGGTGAAGAAGGAAGTCTGGATACTGCCTGAGCATGCGTCTGCATTGCTGGCGGTAGAAAGAAGATTGCGCCAGTCCCAAGTGGAACTGGCTCCAATGGAGAAGGAGAAGGGTATGAGCATGCAGCAGATTTGGACTGCGGGAGCTTTGTACAAGGCGTTGGCTTCGGCCGAGTTTTTTCAGGGTGATCAGGCAAGTGTCGAGTTGATCGATGGTAGCGATGCCAGCCTGCATATCACCATGCATGAATATGGCGACCTGCCGCTGTTTGTGGCCGTTTTTGGTGAGCAGATCATTGTCGAGGCATTGCTATGGCCTGCCTCCGATGTGGCAGATGCTGCAGCCTTCAACGAAGAAGTGCTGCGCACCCACAAACTGTTCCCGCTATCGAGCATCGGGCTGGAAACACTGGCCGATGGTGTTGCCTGCTACACCATGTTCGGTGCGCTCAGTTCGGCATCCAGTCTGCCTGACGTGATTTTCGAGATCGGACTGCTGGCCGATAACGTGATCAAGGCGACCGAAGCCTACGAGAGCTTTCTGACCGTTGATGCCTGAGCATTGTTGAGGAGATGTGCTGATGAACGTATGGAGCAAATTGTTGACCGCCATGCGCGGTACGGCTTACGAAGCAGGCGAGGCTGTGGTGGATAGCCAGGCGCTGCGCATTCTTGATCAGGAAATCCGCGATGCGGACGCCGAGTTGCACAAATCACGTGAAGCGCTGGCGAACATCATGGCCAAGCAGAAGCTAGCCGCCGAGAAGGTTGGAAAAGTCGCCGCGAAGATTGCCGAGTATGAGCAGTACGCAATCAAGGCTCTGGAGAGTGATAACGAAGCGCTGGCGCGGGAAGTTGCGGAAAAAATCGCCAATCTGGAAGCCGAACAGCGCGCCGAGGCCGAGCACGCGAACGCCTATGCCGCTAGTGTGGCCAATCTGCGTCGCGCTGTTACGCAGGCAGAGGGCAATATAAAACGTCTGAAGCAACAGGTCGATATGGTCAAGGCGACTGACAGCGTACAGAAAGCCCAGTTGGCTGTATCACAGCGTTACGGCGGCTCACAGGCAAAAATGCATACCGCCCTGGAGTCTTTGGAGCGCATAAAGCAGAAGCAGGCAGAGCAGAGCGCGAGGATGGAGGCGGCTGAAGAGCTGGCTGCCGAAGCGCCCGAGCAGGCCCTGGAAGAGAAGTTGCGTGCGGCAGGTATCACTGCCGGCGCGGCGGGTGCCGACAGTGTGCTGGCTCGCCTTAAGGGTAAGACTGGCGCTTGATCGATAGCCGCGGGCCTTTCCTGCGGCCTTCAGGGAGATTTGCACAAGATGGACTTGTTTCTACGAACATCGTTCTCGTTCCCCGTGGTGGTGTTCAGCTTTCTGCTGTGTGTCGCAGTGCTGTACTGGATCACCGTTGCGTGCGGGGTGCTGGATGCGGAGTCCCTGGATATTGATCCCGACGTTGGCGCGGATAACTCCTACGCGGAAGGTATTGGTGGTCTGCTGTTGAAGCTGGGTCTCAAGGATGTGCCGATTACCCTGTTGCTGACCTTGTTGGTGTTTTTTGCCTGGCTTTTCTGTTATTTCGCTGAGCTTTTGGTGTTGCGTTTAATGCCGTTGGGGTTGTTGCGCTATCCGCTGGGCGTGGTGGCAGGCTTTGCCGCGCTGATGCTGGCCGTCCCCTGTGTGCGTTTGCTGACGCGTCCCTTGCGCCCGCTGTTTCGCAAGGTCAGAGGCGCCACCAGCAAGTCGTTGCTGGGCCAGGTAGTGGTAGTGCGCAGCGGGAAAGTTAGCGCGACCCAGGGCGAGGCCACCATGGAGGACGGCGGCGCTGGACTGATTTTGCGCATTCGCGCGGATGAGTCGCATGGTTACAAGCGTGGTGATCGCCTTGTTCTGCTCGAGTATCTCGATGTGGAGCATGCCTACCGGGTGATCAGCGAAGATGAGTTTAATGGAGTTTAGTAACTCGCGGCGCTGAGTCCGGCGCTGCGGTGTATTTCAAAGGAGATGGATTGCAATGAACCTCGCTATGTTGATGCCGTTCCTGATTGGAGTGGGCGTCGTTTTTTTGCTGCTTGTCGGCTTTTTCGTTCTGTTCAATGCCTTTTATATCAAGGTGCCCCAAGGCACGGCTTTGATCGTCAACGATATGACGGCAACGCCCAAAGTGCACTTCACCGGTGCGCTGGTCTATCCGGTTATTTACAAGAAGGAGTTCATGAAGATCTCCTTGCTGACGCTGGAAGTTGATCGGCGTGGCAAGGATGGTTTGGTCTGTCAGGACAACTTACGAGCAGACATTACCGTAGCTTTCTATCTCAGGGTTAACGAAACCCAGCAGGACGTGCTCAAGGTAGCCAAGGCAATTGGCGTTGATCGCGCTTCTGATCGCGCTGCAGTCAATGAACTGTTTAATGCCAAGTTTTCCGAAGCGTTGAAAACCGTCGGCAAAAAATTCGACTTTGTCAGCCTGTTTGAAGAGCGACAGAACTTCCGCGACCGCATCATCGAGGTTATCGGTAACGATCTTAACGGCTATGTGCTGGAAGACGTGGCCATCGACTATCTCGAGCAGACGCCACGCAACTCGCTGGACCCCAGCAATATCATGGACGCCCAAGGTATACGCAAGATTACCGAGCTGACCGCGGCGCAAAACGTGATTACCAATGAGCTGGAGCGCAACGAAGAACTGGCGATCATGAAGAAAAACGTCGAGACGCGTGAGGCGACCCTGTCGCTTGAGCGCCAACAGGCCGATGCCGAATCACGGCAGAAGCGAGAGATCGAGACTATTCGTGCGCGGGAGGAAGCTGAGACCCTGAAAGTGCAGGAAGAGGAACGCTTGAAGTCAGAGCAGGCGCGCATCAATACCCAGCAGGAGCTGGATATTCGAGCTGAGAACCATCAGCGCGAAGTTGAAGTGGCGCAGCAAAACCGCCAGCGCGCGGTAGTGATTGAGGTTGAAAAAGTTTCCCGCGCTCGCGATCTGGAAATTGTCGCGCGTGAGCGTGAAGTTGAACTGCAGCGCATCGATAAAGAAAAGGCGCTGGAAGAAGAGCGCAAGAACATCGCTGGGGTGATTCGCGAGCGCGTAGCGGTAGAGAAGACCGTCGCGCAGGAAGAAGAGCGCATCAAGGAAGTGCGTGAAGTTTCTGAGGCGGATCGCCAGAAGCAGGTGCTGGTACTCAATGCCCAGGCTGAGGCAGAGCAGGAGCTGGTACGTCAGGTCAAGCAAGCCGAGGCAGACGAAACCAAGTCGCGGCACAAAGCGGTCGAGATCAATAATCTGGCGCAAGCCGAGTTGGAAGCAGCTGCGAAAGAGTCCGAAGCGATGAAGAAACGCGCCGAAGGTACTCAGGCTGAGCAGGCGGCCAGTGGTCTGGCAGCGGCCAAGGTGCGTGAAATCACTGCTGCAGCCAAAGAGAAAGAAGGCCTGGCTGAGGCACGCGTGAAGTCGGAGCAGCTGATTGCTCAGGCCAAGGGCGAGCAGGAACAGGGTTATGCGCAGGCGCGTATTACCGAAGCCAAGGCGGCGGCGAAAGAGAAGGATGGTTTGGCAGAAGCCAAGGTGCTGGAAGAGAAGCTGACAGCACAGGCGCGCGGCGAGGAGCAACTTGGTGTGGCCAAGGCGCGTGCTGCCAAGGACCTCGGTCTGGTCGAAGCCGAAGTACTGCTGGAGCGACTCAACGCCGAAGCAGAAGGTCTGGGCAAGAAGTTCGGTGCACTGGACTCGCTCAGCGATGGCGCCCGCCAGCACGAAGAGTTTCGTATGCAGCTGGAGAAGAGCTTCGAGGAAGCCATGGCTGCGATTGCCGCCAACAAGGATATCGCCAAGGATCAGGCCGAGGTGCTGTCTACCGCGCTGGCCAAGGCGAACATCGAAATCGTTGGGGGTGAGGGCGACTTCTTCAATTCGTTCGCCAAGTCACTCTCAGTCGGCAAGGCTATCGAAGGTGTGGTGGGCAAAAGCCCAGTAGTGCAAGACGTTCTGCAGCGCTTGCTCGCCGGACGAGGCGATGTGCCGCCGGTTGCTAACAAGAGCGACACCGAAGCCTAAGGTTAATCTCACGCAGGAGCCCCGGTATCGCCGGGGCGTTTTTTTGCCAAGCCACAGCGGATTCAGGAATGACGGGGATGTCAGACTTACCGGATGAGAACCAGGCGCAGGGCGTAATTGATCGCGCTGTTGCAGAAGGCGGCGCTTATGAGGTGCTGCACAAGCGCCTGCTGGAGCAGGGCCGACAGCTGTCACAACTGGCTGAGGCGCTGAATCAGCGGCGCCAGGCAGAGTTTGGCAGTCAGCCAATGAGTGTAATTGGGCGTACACGCGTGCGTACCGAGAACAACTGCAGTGCGAGGGATATCGCCCAGGTCGGCGACTATCTGGTGTTTGGCTACAACGTATTTATCGGCCTAAAAAAGGAAACGCGGGTAGAGGATGTTTTCTCGCTCTATCGCCTGACTGAGCGAGAGGGTGAATACGACGCTGAAGCACAACCGCTGACAGGCAGTTTTCTCGCTGAATCCAGCTTCGTCAACGACTTCGACGAACTTTACCGGTATTACAAAAATACCCGCCTGCTTGAATTGGCCGTGCGTGACAGCAAGCTACTGGCGTGCTTTCAGATTGGCGAGCGGATTACCGACGTGCGCGTGTTTCGCTGGTCTATTTCGGCTGACGGCAAGCAGGTGCGCTATATCGACAACCGTGGCGAGCGGGATATTCAGCTGCCGCGCCCGTTCGATTTCGAATGGCAGGTCGCCACCCGTGAAATGGCAGTGCAGGGGCGTCACCCGCACCTGAATATCCTCGATACCCTATTTGTCGAAACTCTGGGTGGCGATCTCACCATTAAAGTAGAGAACAATACCGAAGATGGCCTGGGCATCTATCGCGAAGATGTGCTCGACAAGACCCAGTCACTCGATGATGCGCAGATCGAGTTCGCCAAGCTCGGCTCGTTGGTATTGCTCAAGGTACTGCCGTACCGTGAAGAGCAGTGGCGTTACCTGGTATTCAATAGCCTGACCCGCAAGGTCAATCGCATCGATGCCATCGGTCTGGCCTGTGTTCAGCTGCCGGAAGATCACGGCATCATCTTTCCCGGCGGCTGTTACCTGCAAAGTGGTGAGTATCGAACCTTTGAGCAGTCCATGCAGGGTATGCGCTTCAAGCGCTCGGTGCGCTCGCCCAATGGTGAGGACGTGCAGTACGCGTTCTACCACCCGGAGCAGGGTCGCTCGGCGCTGTTTACCTATAATCTGATCAGTCGCGAGCTGCAGAACCCGCTGTATGGCCATGGTTACGCGCGGCTGGACGATGGGCGCATGGTCATTTTTTCTGCAGAAGGCGATGAGCCAACCCGGGTTCACCCCATGCAGATATGGCAAACACCGTTCTTTACCGACGAGTTTGCAGCGGCGCAGCCGCAACGCGGCGGCTTTTTTGGCCGGATCGGCAACGCCGAGCTGGTGCGCGGCGTCTCGGATCTGCTGAGCCTTGGGCGCGAAATTGAAAGTAACGAGGTGTCGCTACAGCGCTACGCCTTGCTTTGCCAGGATACCCAGCGGTTATTCGACAGTTACTACTGGCTGGATGATGCGGCCTGTGAAGGCGTCGCACCGTTGCTGCGGCAGATTGCCGCTACCGCCGAGCTAGTGCTGGATGAGTTCGAGAAGGTCGAAAGTATTCGCCGGCAATCAGCAAAAGCGATGACTGAGGCGCTGACTCGTCAGCGTGAGCTGCTGGCGCAGGTGACTACCCGCGATTACACCGCGGTGCAGGCTTTTGTAGCTTCACTTAATGAGCTCACCGCGCAGCGCGGGCAACTGCTCACCATCCGCGATTATCGTTACATTGATGTCGCGCAGATCGATGAAATGGAAGCGCAGCTGCTGGCCGAGCATGAGCGTATAGCCGCCGAAACATCGGCTTTCCTGGCCAGCGATAAGGCGCTGGAACCTTATCATCAGTTGTTGACCGAGCTGGATCAACAGGCGCAACAGGCAGAGACGGTTACTCAACTGGCAGAGCCGCTGGAGCAACTGACAGAGATGGCCGCCAGCCTGGATATGCTCTCCGAGTTGATGGCTTCGCTGCGCATTGATGATGCGACCCAGCGTACCCAGGTGGTCGAGTCCATTTCCGAGGTGTATGCGCGGCTGAATCAGGCCAAGGCGAAGGCCGAGTTGCGCCGTAAAAGCCTCGGGTCGGCGGAACAGGTCGCGCAGTTTGGCGCCCAGTTCAAGCTGTTCAGTCAGGCGATTACTAATGCGCTGGCGCTGGCTCGCGACACGGAAAGTTGTGATGAGCAGCTTTCCCGCTTGCTGGTCCAGCTGGAAGAGCTGGAGAGCCAGTTTGGTGATCACGAAGAATTTCTTGGCGATATTCTTACCAAGCGCGAGGAGCTGCTGGAAACCTTCGAAACGCATCGACAGGCGCTGCTGGATGAGCGTCAGCGGCGTGCGCAGGGTCTGCAGGATGCTGCGGTACGGATCATCGACAGCCTGACCCGGCGTACCGCCCGCTTGGCCGAGCCGGAGCAACTGAATGCCTTCTTTGCCGCAGATCCGCTGATAATAAAACTGCGTGAACTGGTTGATCGCCTGCGCGGCCTGCACGACAACGTCAAGGCGGACGATGTTGAAGCGCGCCTGAAAAATGCACGTGATCAAGCGGTGCGCGGGCTGCGGGACAAGCAGGAGTTGTTTGAAGAGGGCGGCAACGTTATTCGTTTGGGGCCGCGCCATCGTTTTAGCGTTAACTCGCAGGAGCTGGATCTGACGCTATTACCGCGCGGTGATCAGCTTCATCTACACCTGACCGGCACCGATTTTATGGAGCCGCTGCAACACCCGGAGCTGGAGCAACTGCGGCTCTATTGGGATGCCGCATTGCTGTCGGAATCGGAGCACCTCTACCGCGCCGAATACCTTGTGGGAGAGTTGATTGCGGCGGCGCAGGCCGGTACTGACGGTCTGGATATGCCGGCGCTGCACAATCAGTTGCTGGAGCCGGAGCAACTGGTCAAGACCCTACGCGACCTGGCGACCCCTCGCTACCGTGAGGGCTACGAGAAAGGCATTCATGATCATGATGCGGCATTGATTGCGGAGCAGCTATTGCCGTTGCTGGATAGCGCCGGAGTACTCAGATTCTCGCCTCGCGCGCGGGCACTGGCGTTGTTGTTCTGGTCACGTAGTCCGGCGGCCGACCAGGCGGCTGGATGGGTTCAAAGGGCGAAGGCGGGTCAGCAGATCATGCGGTTGTTTGGCCGTGCTGACGCGCTTGTGCAGCTGCAGCGGGAGTTGACTGGGGCGCTGAGCGTTTTCCTTGAGCATATTCAGCTTGAACTTGAAGCTGCACCGCTGGCCGAGTCCGCCGAATACCTGGTGCAAGTGTTGGCCAGCGGCGCAGAGGAGTGGCTGTTCAGCAAGTATGCTAGCGAGCTGGTTGCCGGTTTGCAGCAAAGCCTTGAGCAAGCTGGCGCCTGGCTGGACTACCAGCAGATGATTGAACACCTGCAAGCTGAGCCGGCGCAGCAATGGCGGTTGCTGGAAAACTGGTTTGCCGGCTTGTGCGATGGCGAGCAGTTTTCCCAGCTGCACCGCTATGTGCCCGAAGCGGTGGCGCTGGTGATGTTGCCGCAGCAGCTGACTGCGCGCGTGGCCGAAGTGGACCTGCGTCTAAGCGTGCAAGGCCTGTTGGGGCAGCATGCGCGTATCAGTGAGGGCAGTATGTCGTTGGCAGTTGACGATTTTTTTGCCCGGCTGCGAGAGCATCGAGAGCAATATCAGCCGGGTCTGCTGCGCTATCAGCGGGTACGCCAGCAGGTGGTAGACGAGCAACGGCAAAGCTTGCGGCTGGCGGAGTTCAAGCCGCGGCCGCTTAGCTCCTTTGTGCGCAACCGGCTGATCAACGACGTTTACCTCGGGTTTATTGGCGACAATCTGGCCAAGCAGATGGGCACCGCTGGCGAAGGCCGGCGGTCCGATCTGAGTGGTTTGCTGATGCTGATCTCTCCGCCCGGTTATGGCAAAACCACCCTGATGGAGTACGTGGCGCACCGTCTGGGTCTGGTATTCATGAAGATCAACGGCCCGGCTCTGGGTCACGAAGTGCGCTCGCTGGATCCGGCGCAAGCCCCGGATGCCACCGCGGCGCAGGAGCTGAATAAGCTGAATCTGGCGCTGGAGATGGGCAATAACGTGATGCTCTATGTAGATGACATTCAGCACACGCATCCGGAGTTTTTGCAGAAATTTATCTCTCTGTGTGACGGCACGCGGCGTATCGAAGGCGTCTGGAAAGGCAAGACGCGCACCTATGACATGCGTGGCCGCAAGTTTGCCGTGGTCATGGCGGGCAACCCCTACACCGAGTCGGGCGACGTCTTCCGTATTCCGGACATGCTTGCCAACCGAGCCGATATCTACAATCTGGGCGATACGCTCAGTGGTATGCAGGATGTGTTTGCGCTGAGCTACATCGAAAACAGCCTGACCTCCAATACGGTGCTGGCGCCGCTGGCCACCCGCGATATGAATGATCTTTATCGCCTGGTGGACAAGGCCCAAGGCAAGGCGTTCTCTGCCAACGAGCTGAGTTATGACTACAGTGCTGCAGAGATAAACGACATCGTCGCCACCCTGCAGCGTTTGATGCAAGCGCGCGATGTGGTGCTCAAGGTCAATCAGCAATACATCGCCAGTGCCGCGCAGGATGACCGCTATCGCACTGAGCCGGCTTTCCGGCTGCAGGGCAGTTATCGCAACATGAACAAGTTGGGCGAGAAAATCTCGGCGGTGATGAACGAGCAAGAGTTGCAGCAGCTGGTAGAGGATCATTACCAGGGCGAAGCACAGTTGCTGACCACTGGTGCCGAGGAGAATCTGCTCAAGCTGGCGGAGCTGCGCGGCGTGCTGAGTGCGGAGCAAAGCGCGCGTTGGCAGCAGATCAAGGCTGACTTCCTGCGTAACCGCTCCATGGGCGGTGATGATGCAGAGGTGGGCGATCGTATCGTTGGCCAGTTGAATGATCTGGTGCAGGGCGTCAAGGGCTTGGCTGGCGGTTCGGCAGGCACGGTAGAGGTGCCTTGGCCGGAGCTGTTGGCGGCGCTGGAAAGCTTGCACAAACTGAGCCCGAAGGTGCGCGTGGTGATGCCACCCAAGGCTTTGATACAGCAGATGCTCGATGGCTTGTCAGCCAGCATGCAAGCCAGTGTGATGCCGCTGGTGCAGGTGATGGACCGGAACATCGATGCTGGGCAGGAGGCTCAGTCGCAACTGCTCTCAATCGCTCGGCAACTCGAGACGCTGGGTCAGCATATCGGCGGCAGCAATCAGAGCAAGGAGCTCTAAGTTATGGATTTCGATCTGCTGGATAAAGCCCTGCGCGACAGTGTCGCCGACCTGCGTCTAAGCAATGAAGAGCGCAGCGAGTTGCGTCAACTGGGCGAGGTGCTGGACCCTGAGAAAATCCGCTTCATGCGCAATCGCGCCTTTGCCCTGGTTCGCGAATTGGCGGTTGAACCCGCAAACATGCTGCCAGCGCTGAAGTGGCTGGAGCAGGTGATCAAGACGCTGGATAGTTTGCAGTCGGTCCAGCCCACCGTGGCCAGCGTGCATTTCAGCCCCGGCGAGAGCTGCCGTCGCAAGATACTAGATCTCTGCCTGCAGGCCAGAACTAGCGTAAGTATCTGCGTGTTCACCATCTCGGATGATCGTCTGAGTCGCGCGGTTCTGGCGTGCCATCAACGCGGGTTGAATGTGCGAGTGATTACCGACAACGAGAAGCAGTTTGACCTCGGTAGTGATATCGAATGGCTGCGTGAGCAGGGTGTGCCGCTGCGTATTGACCCAGGCCCATACCATATGCATCACAAGTTCGCGTTGTTCGATGAGCGGATTCTACTGAACGGCAGCTTTAACTGGACGCGTAGTGCCAGCGATTGCAATGAAGAGAATCTGTTGGTGACCGATCAACTATCGCTGGTGGCCGATTATCGCCGCGAATTTGAAAAACTATGGCAGCGCTATGCCATCTGAGCTGAGTGGCAGGTATCAGCGCTCGCTTGTCTGATCAGTTACACTGCAGCCCTATTTGAATCAGGATGCCCACCCCATGGCGCTGCAAGCAACCCCCTACAAGGTTCAGCTCAATATCACCGATACCGATCTGGGTGTGTATGAAAACGTCCGCATGACCGTGGCGCGCCACCCTTCGGAAACCGAGCAGCGGCTGGCCACGCGTATTCTGGCCTATGCGCTCTGGTATCAGGAGCGGCTGGCCTTCGGCCGTGGACTCTCCGATGTGGACGAGGCGGCGCTGTGGCACAAAAGCCTGGATGATCGGATTGAGCACTGGATTGAAGTCGGTCAGCCGGATTCGGAACGGTTGATCTGGTGCTCCCGCCGTGCCGAGAAAGTCTCGCTGCTGGCCTATGGCAACACCAAGGTCTGGGCAACCAAACAGTTGCCTGCGGTCGCTGGCCTGAAGAACCTGAACATCGCCGCGTTGCCGGTTGAAGAGCTGGATGCGCTGGCCGAGAACATGGTGCGCACCATCGACTGGGGCGTGATGATCAGCGACGGGGTGCTCTATGTCAGTGATGGTGAAGCGCAGCACGAGCTGGCGCTTGAGTGGCTGCTGGGTGAGCGCTGAGTTGTATGTTGATTGAGCCCCGCCCGTGTCCTGAACAACTGCCTGATCTGGGTGGTCTTCCTCCCTTGCTGACCCGGCTCTACGCCGCCCGGGGCGTCGCCCATGCCGGCGAGCTCGATCGCCGTTTACAGGCGTTGCTGCCCTATCAACAGCTGCGCGGTATCGATGCTGCGGTTCAGGTATTGCAAACAGCGTTGGTTGAGCGCCAGTCCATTCTGATTGTCGGTGATTTTGACGCTGATGGCGCCACCGCAAGCAGTGTCGCGGTGCTGGCGCTGCGTGCGCTGGGCGCTGCCAGTGTTGATTATCTGGTACCCAATCGCTTTGAGTACGGCTACGGCCTGACCCCGGAAATTGTCGCTGTTGCGCTGGAGCGCAAGCCGGATCTGTTGGTGACCGTGGATAACGGTATTTCCAGCATCGAAGGTGTGGCCGCGGCGAAAGCGGCGGGACTGCAAGTTGTTGTGACGGATCACCATTTGCCTGGCGAGCAATTGCCACAGGCTGATGCCATCGTCAATCCGAGCC
>Ga0105357_10001263_pt1 | contig 13649 bp, 11 predicted proteins | sample GOMGulsemesocosm_4_FD_83660 | JGI IMG/M metagenome (GOLD analysis project Ga0105357, IMG submission 83660) | Methane-oxidizing microbial communities from mesocosms in the Gulf of Mexico - GOM15B Gulf of Mexico | ecosystem: Environmental > Aquatic > Marine > Cold seeps | place: USA: Gulf of...
GATTAGTGCCTACCTTTGTCTTGGGGATACCCGGTACCCCACCAGATGCCATTATTTTAGGGGCGATGATGATTCAGGGCTTAAGACCAGGCCCTTCACTGTACAGCGACCAGCCTGAAGTTATTTATACCTTTGTCTGGGGCCTTGTTATCGCCACTATATTGATGCTACCAGTGGGTCTTTTTATTGGCCGCTACGCCTATCGTGCCATTCTTGCACTGCCAAAAGCATTTTTGGTACCCTCCGTGGTGATTATGACCATGATTGGTGCCTATGCCGTGAGAAATAGCGTCGCTGACATGATTATTATGTTAGCACTTGGCGTCATCGGCTGGATATTAAGTCGCTACGGCTACTCTCAGTCTTCAATTGTGTTAGGTCTGATTTTGGGGCGCATTGCCGAGCAAGGGTTTGTACAGACTTGGATAATAGGTACCGCTAAGGGCAACCCATTCTTAGAACTGGTGGGTCGTCCTATATCCATGGGCATCATTGCCTTTATCCTCGCCTCATTTGCTTTCCCACTTATTTCAAAGTGGCTAAAATCCAGAAAGGAAGCTTCTTATGTTAGTGAATAAGTTAAGAGTAAAAGATACTGCCGGGATATTGTGCACCGCCATACTAATGATCACAGCGGCAATTTTCTACTACGATACCACCACCATGGTGGACTCCGACTCCTTTGTATTTCCAAGAGCGATCATCATGGGAATACTACTATTGGGCATGGTTCGGCTCTGCATTGATGTTGTGGCAAAAGAAGTTGATAAGCGCCCAGCATTAAATGCAAATTACCTCAGAAGCATATTGCTAATTGTGACCATGGGAATTGGTATATCGCTCATTCCAAGTTTGGGTTTCCTGCCCGCTATTATCATCACTTATATTACGACGATGTATTTAGCGATGTACGAGCAATGGACACTACAACGACGCTGGAGCTACCCGTTAATCTCGGTGGCTGTAGTGACTGCTTTATTCTTCTTATTTGAGCGAGTCTTTATCGTGCAGTTTCCTGAGGGAACGCTCTTTTATTAGTGAGATCGTACCGCAAGGGATCGATTGCGACTCTCGATTTTGCGACTGCTGAAGATCAGATAATCCCTGGCAGCATTTAATCTAAATTCAACCCTTGAATTTAGGTTAATAGATTAGTACATAATTAGGAGGCCATATTGACTACTTTAAATATTGCGGTTATTCCAGGCGATGGTATTGGTCCTGATGTCATTCAAGAAGGTATTAAGGTATTAAGGTATTAGAAGCTGTTGGCAAACTGACAGCTATCAAATACCGCTTTACACAGTTTGATTGGTCGTGTGAGAGGTATCATCGCACTGGTACAATGATGCCTGAAGATGGCATAGCACAGTTAGCAATATTTGACGCTATCTATCTAGGCGCAGTAGGGTTTCCTGGTGTGTCCGATCATATTTCGCTATGGGGCCTGTTAATTCCCATTAGACGTAGTTTTGACCAATATGTAAATTTACGCCCAGTGCGACTTTTTGAAGGCGTCAACTGTCCCCTTGCGGGCAAACAACCTGGCGATATAGACTTTTGTGTCGTCAGAGAAAATGTCGAGGGTGAGTACTCCACTATCGGCGGTATGCTCTATCAAGATACCGAGCAGGAAATGGTCTGCCAACAGAGCACCTTCACCCGACGCGGTACAGATCGCATTCTTAAATACGCTTTTGAATTAGCACAGCGAACAACCGCCAAACACTTAACCAGCGCCACTAAATCTAATGGTATTTATCATTCGATGCCCTACTGGGATCAACGCTTTGAGTTAATGGCTAAACAGTACCCTAACGTGAATATCGATCAGTATCATATCGATATACTCACTGCTAATTTTGTCTTAAAGCCCGAGTACTTTGATATCGTAGTGGGCTCTAACTTATTTGGCGATATTCTCTCTGATTTAGGACCCGCTTGTACGGGCACTATCGCTATTGCCCCCTCGGCTAATCTGAATCCTGAAAAGAAATACCCTTCTATGTTTGAGCCTGTGCACGGCTCTGCACCGGATATTGCAGGCTTTGGTATTGCCAATCCACTGGGCGCCATCTGGTCTGGGGCTATGATGCTTGAGCACTTAGGGTACAAAAACCAACACAATCAAATATTAGCCGCTATTGAGTGTGTACTGCGTGAGGGCAAACATCTAACCCCTGATATGGGTGGCAAAGGCAATACAAAAACACTCGGCGCCGCTGTCATTAAAGCGCTACTGATGAATGATACTCAGCGCTGAGTTTGCAAACATGCTAACTTTTTTCTTACTTAGTGCGCTGACGCTTGCTAAATAGCGCTTGAGAATTAGAATGAAAGACTTTTTTAATTCATGCTGCTGGTAATTATGTTTTCTCATCACTCTATAGGCATATTTGACTCAGGCGTTGGCGGTTTATCGGTTGCCAAAGATATTCAGCGTACTCTTCCTTTTGAGTCACTTGTCTATGTGGCAGATTCAGGCTTTGCGCCTTACGGCGATCAATCTGCAGCGTTTATCGCCAACCGCTGTCATCGTATTTGTCAGTTCTTTATTAGCCAACAGGTAAAAGCAATCGTCATCGCCTGCAATACGGCTACTGTGTCATGCGTTGCAGAGCTACGCGCTAGTTATTCACTGCCAATTGTTGGTTTGGAGCCTGCGATAAAACCTGCCGCGATAAATTCAAAATCAGCAGTTGTTGGCGTATTAGCAACAGCACAAACCGTGCAGAGCAGTGCCGTTACGCAGTTAATTGAACGCTTTGGCGACCATACAAAGATTATCCTTCAAGGCTGTCCCGGATTAGTAGAACGTGTGGAGCAGGCAGACATTTACTCTCAAGAAACTAGGGAATTACTTAAAGAATACCTACAGCCAATGCTGAGTGCTGGTGCCGATACTATTGTTATGGGATGTACTCACTATGCCTTCTTAATCCCCCTTATCCAAAAGATAATCGGACCAGAAATCACCTTACTCACCAGCGGCCAAGCCCTCAGCAAACAGCTACACAAACGCTTGAGTACAGCACAGTTATTAAATTCCACCAGCCATATCCAGAAATTGACCTTTTATAGCAGCAGTGCCACCCCAAAATCAGCCGCGATTATCAGTCAACTATGGGGAGAGACTGTACCGCTTAATGCACTTATTGAATGCCAGTCAAGCAACAGATACTCGGGCCAGAAATCACCCTGCTAACAAGTGTTCAAGCCCCTAGCAAACAGCGTCACAATCGTCTAAATGCAGCGCAGTTATTAAATACAACCGATAGCAGTCAAGGCCATAAAGCGACCTTTTATAGCAACAGTGCCACCCACAAGTAGCTGCGATTATCAGTCAACTAGGGGGAGAGACTGTCCCGCTTAGTGCACTTATTAAATGTCAGTCAAGCAACAGATAGTCGGTGTAGAGAATATATTAGATGAATATTAAGCCTCCCATATTTAACGGATTGATACATTGAACTAGCTATTGCTTGCCAGTTTTAGAGACTAGCGGGAGATTGTTGATTGCTGATATATTCCTTTAGCCGCACTCAGCTTATCCTATAACAGAGAAGTGTAACCTATAGGTCATATTCAGAACCTAGCACTATGCTATAAATTCGACAAAAAACAGCCAAAATGCAGATATAATCAGTAAAAATCTCATTTATATAGACTATCCTTTCAGATTAATGCAAACTATCCGACACTTACACATTTGACCTTTCATCGACAAAGAGAGCCTCTATAATGGCAAAATGCCTCCTCATTAATGGTCCTAACCTAAACTTACTGGGAACCAGACAACCAGACATTTACGGTTATGAAACCCTTGCTGATGTAGAGACTGAGCTTAAAGTAATCACCGAACAGGCCGGACACCAATTCGATTGCTTTCAAAGCAATGCCGAGTCCGCCTTGATTGAAAGAATTCATAGTGCAAAACCACAAAATATTGATTTCATTCTGATTAATCCTGCGGCTTTCACGCATACAAGCATCGCTATTAGAGATGCACTGTTAGGTGTGGATATTCCCTTTGTAGAAATACACTTATCAAATATTCACGCTCGTGAGAGCTTTAGACACCACTCCTATCTGTCAGATGTAGCACAAGGCGTCATTTGCGGATTAGGCATAGCAGGGTATCGATACGGGTTGGATTTTGCACTGAATAAGTTAAATTCAAAATAATATTCGAACAGAACAGTCATTAGCTGTTCTATAACTACAATAAATTTGCTTACAGAGATAAACACATGGATATTCGTAAAGTTAAAAAACTGATTGAACTACTAGAAGAATCTGACATTAACGAAATAGAAATAAAAGAAGGTGAAGAGTCAGTACGCATCAGCCGTGGAGCTGTTGCCACAACGGTTGTAGCTGCAGCCCCTGTTGCCGTGGCACCTGTTGCTGCCCCAGCAGCCGCAGCTGTTGCTGCTCCAGTAGCAGCAGGCGCTCCAGCAAATGCAGTACTCTCGCCAATGGTAGGAACTTTCTATCGTTCACCTTCACCAAGTGCTCCTAAGTTTATTGAAGTTGGACAGAGCGTTAAGGTTGGCGATGTTATCTGCATCGTTGAAGCGATGAAGATGATGAACCAAATCGAAGCAGATCGCGCGGGTGTGGTAGAAGCTATTTTAGTTGAAGACGGACAACCTGTTGAGTTTGATCAGCCGCTTGTCACTATCGTATAACAACAAGGATTTACCCTTATGTTAGATAAAGTAGTTATTGCCAACCGCGGCGAAATTGCCCTAAGAATTCTAAGAGCCTGTAAAGAGCTTGGTATTAAAACAGTCGCTATCCACTCAAGTGCCGATCGCGACTTAATGCACGTACGCCAAGCTGATGAGGCTGTATGCATCGGTCCTGCATCATCACTACAGAGCTATTTGAACATTCCTGCCATTATCAGCGCCGCTGAAGTGACTGACGCCACTGGTATTCATCCGGGTTACGGCTTCCTCGCTGAAAATGCAGACTTTGCCGAGCAAGTTGAAAAGTCAGGCTTTACCTTCATCGGCCCAAAAGCTGAAACCATCCGCCTTATGGGCGATAAAGTTTCTGCAATCCAGGCGATGATAAAATCGGGTGTACCAACAGTACCAGGCTCTGATGGCGCTCTACCGGATGATCCGGATAAGATCCGCGCGATAGCCAAGAGAATTGGCTATCCAGTCATCATCAAAGCAGCATCAGGCGGCGGTGGACGCGGCATGCGAGTAGTACACTCGGAAGCTGCGATCATCAACGCAGTTCACGTCACCCAAGGTGAAGCTGGAATCGCCTTTGGCGATGCAACAGTTTACATGGAGAAGTTCCTAGAGAACCCTCGCCACGTAGAAGTACAAATACTCTCCGACGGACAAGGTAACGCCATCCACCTCTACGATCGCGATTGCTCAATGCAGCGCCGCCATCAAAAAGTGGTAGAAGAAGCTCCCGCACCGGGCATAGACCCGATCGCCAGAGAAGCCGTGTTCAAAGCTTGTGTGGATGCTTGTATCGCCATGAACTACAGCGGCGCTGGAACATTCGAGTTCCTCTACGAAAACGGTCGTTTCTTCTTCATCGAAATGAATACTAGAGTACAAGTTGAGCACCCAGTCTCTGAAATGATCACCGGTGTAGACATAGTTAAAGAGCAGCTGCTAATCGCATCTGGCTACAAGCTATCTATTACTCAAGATCAAATCGTAGAAAAAGGTCATTCTTTTGAGTGCAGAATCAATGCAGAAGATGCCAAAACCTTCATGCCAAGCCCTGGAAAAGTAAACCATTTCCACATCCCTGGCGGCAACGGCGTACGTGTTGATTCACACTTGTACGCAGGCTACGTGGTACCTCCTCACTACGACTCTCTAGTCGCTAAGTTAATTACTTACGGTGAAGATCGTGGGACCGCCCTGCGCAGAATGCAAATCGCGCTGGATGAAATGGTCGTTGACGGTATTAAAACCAATATCGCACTACACCAAGAAATCATGGCCGATGGTAATTTCCAACAAGGTGGGGTCAATATCCATTACTTGGAAAAGAAATTGGGAATGTAATATTCTCAAGAGATAAAAAAGGGAGCTAATTAGCTCCCTTTTTTGATGAATTTTTATTTTATTGAAATTATATTGTTCACTGTTGCCACTTGCTTATCTTGCCACAGTAAATCAGAGATACCATCCGTGGGCTCAAAATTCGTCGGGGCATTAATCAAAATTTCCCGCAACCTATTTAAATCATAATCTTTACAAGAGCGATCTAAATCCTGGATAATTTGCGACAGCTGCTCCCATGGAAGCATCTCTTCATGCGCTGTCATAATTCTATCGTGATTAGTACCTTTCACGCCTTTGCCAATTAATAACTCTTCAAACAATTTCTCGCCAGGGCGTAAACCCGAATATTCAATGCCGATATCCCCATCCGCACTATCGATGTTTTTGACTGAATAACCAGAGAGGTGAATCATCTTGCTGGCCAAGTCAGCAATTTTGATTGGCTCACCCATATCTAATACAAAGACATCCCCACCCTTACTCATAGCGCCTGCTTGAATCACTAATTGCGAGGCTTCTGGAATGGTCATAAAATAGCGGGAAATTTGTGGATGTGTGACTGTTAGCGGTCCGCCCGCTTTAATTTGTTTCCTAAACAATGGGACGACAGAGCCTGAGGACCCTAAAACATTACCAAAACGAACCATACTAAAAATGGTATGACTCTTTTCTTTGGCCAATGCTTGTAAAATAAGCTCTGCCAGTCTTTTACTGGCTCCCATGACATTGGTGGGTCGCACCGCTTTATCGGTAGAAATCAACACAAATGATTTTACGTTAGCTTCCATTGCTGCCAGCGCACAGTTAAGCGTGCCAAATATATTATTTCTGATACCTTCAACAACATTATATTCAACTAAAGGCACATGTTTATAGGCAGCTGCATGAAACACTGTGTCTATTTGATAGCGTTTTAAGACAGCGGCAATTCGACTTTTATTTTGCACAGAACCCAATATAGGAATGATGTCTACCTGCTCAATATCCACTTGCAGTTGCCTTAACTCTTTCTCTATCTCGTAAAGAGCATATTCAGAGTGATCAAGTAATACTAACCGACAGGGTTCTTCTGGAATAATTTGCCTGCATAACTCAGACCCTATTGAGCCCCCTGCTCCCGTCACCAGAACATTCTTGGATTTAAGGTGTCGACTCATTAACGATGGATTGGGTGGTATTATGTCGCGGCCTAATAAGTCCTCAATGGTCACTTCTTTAAGTTCGTCAATTTTGGCTTCACCGGAGACTAGATCGACCATACGTGGTACCGACAACACTTCACAGGGCAATGGCTCTAACACTTCCAGAACTTGTTGGCGCTGTGAGGTTGATACGCTAGGCAGTGCTAACAGGATTTTGTCAATATTATAACGCTGTACGACTTCGGCAACTTCGGCGGCCGGGAACACTCTCAGCCCTTGAATAACCGCATCGTGGAAGGTTTCATTGTCATCCACAAAAACAGTCGGGGAATATTCAGGAGATTGATTGAGCGCCAACTGTAATTGTCGCCCGGAAGCACCCGCCCCATAAATAAGCACTTTAGTTGATAGGTTCTGCAATCGGTAGATCACCATTCTAACAAATAAACGGCTCCCACCTACTAACACAAAAGAAATCAGAAAAAACAGAATTGCGGTAGAGCGCGGTAAAAATATATGAAAAATAAAAGCAGCGGCAATCAGGAAGAAGCTGGAAATAACCACCCCAGCCAATACCGTTAACAACACCCGAAAACTGACATAACGCAAAACTGCTCGATACAGACCTAATCGAATATAGGCATAGAGGGTGACGGGGATTAAGACACTCAATAACATCCAGTGCTCGCCACTGTTAATTGGGGTCCCTGTATCCAGTCGTACCCAGTAGCTCAACCAAAAGCTAATTGTCAACAATAGCGTATCAACAATCACAGATATTAAACGTTTGTGAAATCTGGACACTTGTAAGAAATAATTTATCATTTGATCCCTAGGTAATTTTTTATTCTTTTTACAAGAAGAGACCTCTGCATAACGTAGCGAATGCAGATAAGACAAGGCAAAAATAAGCGAAATAGCGGAGTTTACGGGTGTAAATGAGCATATTGAGCTTGTTTTTAACGCCGTATTATCAAATGCAGTAGTTATGCTGAGATCTCAAGAAACTAATTTACTCTATCTCCGGTGCCTTTACCTAATACTGTCATAATAATATATTTAAAATAGTCCTTAACGGTCAGTGTTTGAATCATTTTTTGATCCGTTTGCGCTAACAGCTCAGGTGTAGACATATCAATGGTATTAATCTGCGCCAAACCCGTGATACCTGGTAGTACATCATAAACCCCTCTACGCTCCCGCTGTTCGATCAACTCTTGTTGATTCAATAAATTTGGTCGAGGGCCTACTAAGCTCATTTCGCCTTTTAAAATATTGATTAACTGTGGTAATTCATCAATTTTAGTTTTGCGCAGAAAATGACCCAATCTGGTAATTGATGCTGGATTTGCTAAATGACTAGCCACTGACTGTGTCTCAACGCTCATCGTCCTAAATTTTATCAAGGTGAAGGTCTCTTTATTTTTACCGAGCCGCTTTTGCAAAAATATTGGAGAGCCGGTATCAAAATAACCTATAACGGTAATGATAAGTAAAATAGGCGAGGCTAATAACAGGCCAAAAAATGCTAAGAATAAATCCAAAGCGCGCATTAACAATAAGATCATTTATTATTTACTTCCATCATTATAATCGGTGAGACTTAAAATGCTCTGCCGTTTTTTGCATACATTGAGCGACATCATGAGGTGGGGACCAACCTAAAACCTTTTTAGTGTGAGAAATATCCACTTGTAATGATCCACACAAGCGCTGTGAAATATCAGGTTTACCTATACTCTTTGCCGCTAATGTTAGTAAAAACACCGGAATATTGATGAGTCTGTTCGGTGCATTGAGAGCGCTCGCCATGTTCGATAGTAATTTTTGAGTCGATATATCATTATCATCAGAGACTAGCAGCGTTTGCTGCGCCGCATTAGGATGCTCAATACAAAGGGAGATAAAATCAACAAAGTTAGAAATTGAGATTAAACTGCGCCGGTTGTGAGTGATCCCCCCTAAAGGTAAAGGAACCCCTTTAACGATCCATTTCATCATTTGCGAAAAGTTTGCTTTAACGCCTGGGCCATAAATCAGTGGCGGGCGAATTATAACAACTTCTAATGAAGTTTCACTGGCAATTTTTCGCAGCCCTTGTTCTGCCTCGTATTTACTCAGAGCATAGGGATCCGTTGGTATAAAATCATCATCAGCTTGAAAGGGACAGTCAGGCTCAGTATATTCGCCATTCACTTTTATACTACTGACAAAAATAAAGCGCTTAACGCCTGCCGCTACCGCTTGGCGAGCAAGGTTAAGGGTGCCTTTAGTATTCACTTCTCTATAGAGCGTTAAAGGGTCTAGGGCAGTAGTATCCTGCATAACATGTACTCTAGCCGCACAGTGTATTATGCACTCAACACCCTCTAGCCCCGCTCCATAGTCGGTATTGCCATCTATTCCTTGAATGATGCTGAGACTAAATCCAGCCGGCAAAACCATTTGATGCCTTGAAAAAACGACAGCTTGTTTGTTGATCTCCCGCAATTTTTCAATCATCGCGGAACCGACAAAACCACTGCCACCGGTGATTGCAATTACAGACATTATGTCATCGCTCCGTGTAATTTTATTTCATGTTCAATCGAGTTGGCCATTTTTTTCATAATGTTTAACCGGCGATAATTATTTAAAAAGGTAGTTCTTGGTGTATCAGTAAAGGTTAATTCTGACACCGCTTGCACTGCGGCTTTGGCATTGCATGGCTCGAATACTTTGGCGTTGTCCAAATGAGAACTGATAAACTCAGCACAGTAGCCTGCGACACCTGCCAGAATAGGCTTATCAAATGCTGCATACTCGAAGAGCTTTGAAGGCAGTACCTTTTTAAAAGCGTCATAGTTGTTTAAATGCAAAAATAGCATATCAGATTCTTGATAGTGCAAGATTAACTCACTGCGATTGACAGGCTCTAATAATTTCACATTAGTGACAGATAACTGCTGTAGCGCGTCTATCAATTGCTGTTTTCTGCCGCCATCGCCAATCACGCAGACTTGATAGTTTGGCCCTAACAACAGTGCCAACTGGGGTATAATACGGTGCAAACCTTGCCCTTCTCCAATATTGCCCGCGTAGAGTATGGTCTTCACCTTATCTGTTGAGGAGGAAGCTGAAATGGGTTTATCTAAATTGAAAAATTCCTCATCAATGCCATTGGTAAAATAACTATATTGCAGATCTGGATAAAACCGTTGGAAGTAGTCTTTAAAACCATAAGAAACTAAATTCACTTTCGCTGCATTCTCAAAGGTATACTTTTCGACTTTTTTAAGTATTGGTAACACTATCGGGGTCAGTTTTGGAGACAGCACATCTTGTAGTGTATCAACAAAGATATCTCGGATATCAAGATAGAGGGGAACGTTTATTTTATTGGCTATTCTGGCACCTAAAAAGGCCGTAAATAACCGTGACGACGTCGCAAAAACGAGATCATACTGACTTTTTTCAGCCATTTTTAGGGCGCGATGATAATAGCGATAATAAGCCAACATTTGATCTAACATACCACTTTTATGACTAGGTAGTGCCACCCGGTGAATATTGACCTTGCCACTGGACTCAAACTTTTTTGCCTTAGCAGAAAAAGAGGAATAGCGATTTGGCAAGGTCGTTATTACATCAACTTCACAATTTGCAGCGTTTATTTTTTGCAATTGTTTAACCAGTGCAGTGCTGCGAAACGATCCGGCACTTAAATCGGGCTCATAATAAAATGATAGAACTAAAATTTTCAACCTGTAGATTCCACTAATGAAAATATTGTACACACTTGATGCGAGCTAAATATAACTTTTAATTGTTTGTTGGCTAAAGACTTCCCAAACTGCGGATGCCAAGTACTATTCTCAATTGTCATTTGGCCAGTACTGGACACTAATAGCTGCGACAAATCCGGCAGACAGAGCAATAGCCTGTTGTTACCACAAGTTTTAATTTTAATATCTGGGTGTAAATGATATATCGCTTCAGCGCTCGACCACTGCCCGGTTAAACTATCGGTGACCTTTAATTCTTCAGGCGTTGCCGATATAGATCGGCTATGAGTTACTTTCCCCTTTAGCCTCATATAGCCATTATGAGATGCCTCCAGTTCCACTAAACTATCCTTATGCCCGAAGCGTTGCAAGCTCACATATGCTCTTTTAGCTACACGAAAGCCACTCCACACTTGTGAGGAGTCCTCGTTATCTACCACCACTGTATTGTGCGCTGCAGTTTCTCGCTGGCGCTGACGCTCTGCATTATACCCGTAAAGAGAGGTCCCTGAGTTCACTAAAACTCGTTGCTCTCCCACTGACATTTCAAGACTGAGACTATCAGCATGTGCATGTCCAGGTAAATAGTCAGGCCCTACTTTGGCGTGATCAAAGAGCACGCTATAACCTGGCATATTAATTCGGCTGTACCCAGATTGTGACAACTTTATATAAGTTCTATCGATCGGGCTAACGGGCTCAAGATCTAGTGCCTCAGCATAACCATAGATGATAGCAGGCCTGGCAGTAATCCCTAGCGCGCTGTCATTGAAAAAACTAATTTCACCATCACTGTGGCTCATAACGTTAAGCCAGTGCAACATTTTTGTCACTGCAGAGCGAGTTTTTTCCACTAGCTTTATATTGACTTTTTCACTGTAGCAGGAGAACAAGTTAAGCAAGTCCAATAAATCAATCGTCATAATAGCGTGATACATTGGCGACAATTCAAAATTCCCACCATCGGCGAGTATTTGACGCTCCAGTTCCCTTTCATAAATGCGCACACCTTGTAACAGCCACTTGCTGGCAGCTTTCCCGTCAAAAAACAGACCGGCAAATATCATCGCTTTAGCATTTGCAAACAAATGATTACCGAGCAAGTGGTACTCTAAATTCTTGCTCAAATAGTCCACTTGTTTAGCTAAACTCTGTTGCATCAAGGGGCTAGCGTCTATCCTCGCCAAAAACGCCTTTATCCAATTAACTATTCGCAAGGATGACGGGTAGGGCTCCCAGCCGTTACCAACGGGTGCTGGGTTTTGATCAATCCATTGATTGATAAAACTGATATGTAGCGGCACTCTATCTTCAGCACTAAAGGCGTTTAAATCATCAAAATAATGTAGATTGTATAACCATAATTTTTCATATTGAGGGTCATTCCAATCAGCCGCATTCTTTATTATGCCCGATTTATTTAATAGAAAGACTTTATTATTAGCAAATAGTCTTTGCTCCAATAACTTATAATCAATCCAATCACTGCCAGCTTTCGCTATTGAATAGCGAACATCGCGGGGTCTGGGACGCGAAAAATGTTTAACCACGCGATACAGTATTTGCGATGTTTTAAGATATTTCAGCGTATGATAATAAGTGAGTAGTTGCATAATAACATCTATTTATTAGAAGGATTTAACATAACATCAACATCTTATTATCTAAGATGCTCTGCAATATCAATAGTCAATCGAGCAACTTCCATGATTTCTTCATAGCTTATCGGCGTATCTGCACCAGTGGCAATCGCATCAACAAACGCTTTACTACAATGCTTATTCCCTTTGTCTTGGGTCCCTCTATGACGTTTAAAGCCCGACCATCCAAAGCCCGTTAACTCTCTAAAGTTATCCAGCTGTAGTACTGCATCAGCAGCAAACACTTCTATTCTCTCTTTGGCAAAAGACTTACCCCCATTAGCAAAATAATGGATAGTGCCAAACGAGCCGTCTTTAAAGGAAAGCGTTATCGATGCTTTATCATCGCAGATTTCATGTGCTGCAGTATTACCGATACGCGTTGCGCTGTAGTCGGTAATTTCGCAACCAACAAGAAAGCGCATTAAATCAATATAGTGGCAAGCTTCTCCAATGATCCGACCACCACCTATAGCGATATCCTGAGTCCAATGCTCTGCTGGGATATGGCCTGCATTCATGGTCATAATCAAAGATTTAGGCTCTGTAACCACACTCAGTAAAGACTTCATTTTAACAACTTGTGGAGCGAAGCGTCGATTGTAGCCGACCATTAACCGACAGTGCCCCTTGGTAGCACGATAGGCCGTATCGATCGCATCTAACTGTGAATGAGTCAGCGCGAGAGGCTTTTCAACAAATACATGTTTCCCTGCATTTAATCCCGCGACTATCTGCTGTGCGTGCAAGTTATGTTGTGTGGCAATCACCAAGGTATTTATCCGCTCATTACTCAGCATTTGGGATAAATCAGTAGAGGCAGTGGCGAAATCATTTTTTTCCCCGTGATGCAAAGCACTCAGACCACCACTGCTAAGCAGTGTATCTAATTTTGCACCCGCCTTCTTAAAAGCGGGAATCAATATCCGCGAGGCGTAATTCCCCCCCCCGATAAATCCACAAACCACGTCTTGCGCATGGTACTGAGCAGCTTCTCTGATTGTCACTACACTTTGTGATAATAATTGCGCGGGATCAGCTGAATAGTTCAAC
>Ga0105357_10001264_pt1 | contig 13638 bp, 8 predicted proteins | sample GOMGulsemesocosm_4_FD_83660 | JGI IMG/M metagenome (GOLD analysis project Ga0105357, IMG submission 83660) | Methane-oxidizing microbial communities from mesocosms in the Gulf of Mexico - GOM15B Gulf of Mexico | ecosystem: Environmental > Aquatic > Marine > Cold seeps | place: USA: Gulf of...
CTTACCACAGACTTTAAAGAAATATCAGCGGATGAGGCTCATGGCAGCGTGCTTGAGTTAACATTGAAATCTTTGTTTCAGACCATCAACACCGCCCTTTCTGCAAGCTTTGAAAAACAAGGCGTTAGCCTTGTATTTGAAGTTGATTCGAATTTACGTATTAACACCAACGAGTACATGCTCAGAAAAGCAATCATTGAGATTGCCGAAAACTGTGCGCATCACGGCTTCCCGGCAAACCCTTCAAGCTCAGATACCAGCACCAGCACCAGCACCAGCACCAAGGTTAACAAAACAATTACCATTAATGCAAAAACCTGGCAGTCTACCGGTGTGAAACTAATGATCGCCGACAATGGCATTGGCATGGCAGAAAATGTTCGCTCTGAAGTCTTTGAGCCCTTCTTTACGACCTCCAGCGAGACCGAAAAAATAGGCTTAGGCCTGCACTCGGTTTTTAACTGGGTGACTCAAAGCCTTAGGGGCCAGATAGTCTGCCGATCCCAAGAAGGTAAAGGCAGTTGTTTTATATTAACCCTCAAGGCTTTTGAAAGCGGCGATTCTTAAGGGCTGCCCCCTAATGCACTATTCACCGTGTTTGGGGGAGAATTACGGTGAATTTTGCACCGGTTAAGGTCTCAGAACTGCCGACACTTATATTACCCTTATGCCATTGGACAATACGTTTAACAATCGCGAGGCCAACACCATGACCATCGTCTTGTTTACTGGCTTGGTTACCGCGAATAAAAGGCAGAAATACCCGCTCCCTCATGTCAGAGTCTACGCCGCCCCCATTGTCCTCAACCAACAGAGTCACGATTTCATTTTCAGAAAAAAGCTGGATCATTAATTCACCGTTGCCGTACTTGATCGCATTTTGAAGTAGATTGTTGATCATTATCGTCAGGTAATTTTTGTCGGCAATAATTTTTAGCTCAACGACAGAATTATAAAAAGTAACATCGGTAGATTCTGAATCATTTTTTTCAATACAATGGCTTATTAATTCAGGGAGATCTATCTCTTCTTTCTTCAGCTCGAGCATAGTTTGATCAAGACGTGAATAGGCTAGCAAGGTTTCGATCAAAGAGGTCATCTCGTCAACGTTATCACTCACCTTTGCTTCGAATTTTCGCCGCAAAGCGGGATCGTCTTCTTCTTGTAAAGTATCAATACCAAAACGAATACGGGCCAAAGGTGTTCTTAAGTCATGGGACACTGCACTGCTGAGCAGTTTGACATCACCAACCAAGTCTTCAATGCGCTGGGCCATGTGATTAAACTCAAGCTCTATATCTCGTATATACGAGAACGACCCAAGTTCTATTCTTTGTTTCAATTCACCGCCACCGAATGACTTCGCGGCTTGTCGTAATACCAATAACTGCCTGACAAGGGGAAATGCCCATAGAAAGAATAACAACAATAAGGTGATGTAGAACAGCGACGTGAAGATGTAATTTAACGGTGCCGCCTCAGTGTTATCATTATCCAAAACCGAACTCAGCACTAACAACTCAGCATGCTCAGGTAAATAAAAGTAGTAACTCAGGCGGTTATTCGTCTCAAGTAACAAGGCCGTGCCCTGTCGGGTATCATTAAGCAACAGATCAGGCAGGCGAGATTCTTTAACGGTCACGAGCGTTAACGAATACTGCTGCATGCCTTTGGGTGAGGATTCTTGGTCTTGCTGCCAAGCTAGGACAAATTCTTGTCTATTGTCTAGGGCATCCAAGGCCTTTGCCAAGGTAGTTCCGAGCTGCTCTACATCATGTGTTTTGTCACGGCCCAGACTTTGCTCATCAAGGTAATATTGATTATAAATTTGATCGAACAGCCAGCCTAAACCAACGGTTGCGACCAATGCCACCAGCAACAATGAAATGGTTAATTTACGCATTTAGCTACCACGCATCTTTGGCAAAGAAATACCCTTTGCCCCAAATTGTTTTAATGCGAAATGGCTCTTGGGGATTGTCATGCAGTTTTTTCCGTAATCGAGATATGCGTAAATCTATGGAGCGATCAAAACCATCGTAGTCAAAACCACGGAGCTCACTGACCAGCTCATCTCGTGAGACAAGGTGCCCAGCTTTTTGAGCCAACAGCCACAGAACATCAAATTCATTGGATGACACTTTTATTTTCACATCATCTAAAGAAACAACCATAGCTTGACGGTCGATTACAAGATTATTGAATGTCAGCCTTTCACATAACTCAATCTCGTCGACAGGCTCGTCAGTTTGATTGTGAGCCAGCCCCTGCCGCTCAATATGTTTACGTATTCTCGCCAGCAATGCCCGAGCGCGAACCGGCTTTGTGAGATATTCATCGGCCCCCATTTCTAGCCCTAACACTTCGTCGATCTCTTCATCTCGGGCAGTCAACATGATGATTGCATTGCTGAAGGCTGGGCGCACAGTCTTGCAAACGTCTACCCCGTCCATGCCAGGCAACATCCCATCGAGTATGACGATGTCCGGATCATGTTTCTGAATCAAAGTAACAGCGTCATCCCCTCGATAAGTCACTAAAACTTCATAGTCTTTACCCACTAAGTAGTCTTGCATCCACTGAGCCAAGGCCTCATCGTCTTCTACGATTAGAATACAGGGTTTAGCTTGATTCATAATTAACTACCATTGTTAAAACATCCGCCAAGAAGATCGGGCTTTGGAACTGCGTTTATAGACCCAGGCCATTTCCAATTCTTTAGAGATAGTAACTCCGCCTGATTTTATTTCACGAAGGCGAAACAAGACATTTTTATTCGCCACTATTTCACGTTCAAACTGGCCATTACTAGCCATCTTCCAGCATTTTAACGGTTCAGCTTGTTGTGACGAATAAAGGCAATACTCACCTACCGACGTCGCCTGCCAGTGTAGCTCAATATCGACATAACAGGTTTTACCTTGGTGTATCGCGACGCATTGCGCGGGTTTTAATTGTAGTGTCACTTCGTTCGCTAGCGCGCTAGGGACAACATTCATTGCCGTTATGCTTAGAAGAAGCCAAAGCTTAAACCTTATTTTTCCTCGTTTTATCGATGCAGTAGCGTATTGTGTTTTACTAACATATTTTAGTGTATTAGAGAGATTCATTGTCTGTCTCCCTTAAAATACGTAGCTGAATAATAAGCCGAACTCTGTAACATTCTCAGCTCGGCCATCGATTTTGGAAAACGCCTGCATTACTGGGCTATCGCTGATGTCATCACTAACATCGGTATACCGCAAGTAGCTCTCAAACAGTATATTTTTGCTGATCGGATAACTCACACCAATTTGGCCTAGCACGCTAAAACCACCATCAGCTTGATAAGCCCCTAAGTCTGGGGAGTTTTTGGCGATAAGCTCAGCCGATGTTGAGTAGTAATAATTATCAATTTCTTCAGACCGATAATTAACGCCCGCCATGGCATGAAGTTCCCAGTTTTTAAGCTGCCAAGAATGACCGAGCCACGCAGTTGCAAAAATTCCATCATCGTATTCATCATTAAATGAAAACGGCGCGACGGTAAATTGCATAATAGTTTGATCGTAACTGCCTGTGGCCCGCAAACCCAACATGTAGGTGGCCTTTCTGTTCATACGCAGAATCTCAACATTAGATTCTGGATCGCTAGCATTAATAAAACCAAAGGCCATTTCCGTCCGGCCATGAGCTTGCAGTCCGTGGAGGTCGAAATTCCAGTGTTCGGTATTGAAGAAGTTGTAACCTATACTGTTACCAGTGCTCAGTTCATTGGCCCCATGAGACGCTTCTATGTAGACGCCATTTTCGAATTGGTAACGGCCGCTAAGAAACAATGAGCCGCCGTTCTTTTCGTCATGATAAGGCGTCTGCTCATATTTATAGCCATAACCGATTTTTAAGTATCCGCCACTTCTATTGGCATCTGAACTGGAATTAAGGCTCGAGTTATCGGCAAATAAAGGTGTGGGGGTTAAGAATGCGGCACCGAGTAATAAGCCTGTGATGCTGCTTCGTATGTGAGCTTTCATGTTGTAATCTCATTGGTGTTAATTGGTGGAAGCATATTACGGCTGCCAAGCAATTAAAGACGTACCACTGCTTATCAATATGTATCAAATGGTATCTATTCTAACCATTGGGGTTTGCCATGGATAGTTGTCCTTCCCAAACTCCAGCCTGGTCATATTAAGCTTTAATCTGGCACAGTGACGGTATTTTAAACGTATTGCTCTATTTCGACGGTAGAAGTCCTTTAACAGACCCTTTACAGTAGGGCCAATCCAATAGACTTCGCACTAGGGCTGCAAAATGAACCCCGATAATAAAACGATTATAGACCGCGACATAGCGCTACTGGGTATGCCATTTGATGCATACTCATCCCACCTCCGAGGACCGGCAGAGGCACCCGCGGCCATTCGCGAAATGATGCAATGTAACTCTGCCAATACCAGCACTGAACTGGGCCAAGAACTGGCGAACAATAAACGGATTTTTGATGCTGGCGATGTGTCCTGGCAGCAAGACCCAGAGGCGTTTGGGCAATTAGAGCAAAAGATTGATGAGCTAGCCGGCCTTGGCGCCCGACCTTTAACCTTAGGTGGTGACCACTCGATTACCTATCCGATAATTAAAACGCTGGCGAAGTATCATCCTGACATTACGATTTTACATTTTGACGCTCACCCCGATTTATACGACATCCTCGACAATAACCCACTGTCCCATGCCTGCCCATTCGCTCGGATTATGGAAAGCAAGTTAGCCGCACGTTTAATACAAATAGGTATTCGGACTCTGAATCAACATCAACGTGAGCAAGCGGCCCGTTTCAATGTTGAAATGCACGAGATGAAGAATTGGCGAGGCCCTGAGCAAATAAAACTCACCGGTCCGGTGTACATTACTATCGACATTGACGCCCTAGATCCTGCCTATGCACCAGGAGTCTCCCATCACGAACCCGGCGGTTTGAGCGTAAGACAAATTCTTGATGTTATTCACAGTATCGATGTGCCGGTCATTGGCGCTGACATTGTGGAATACAATCCTAGACGTGATATTAATGATATGACGGCGATGGTGGCAACCAAACTCTACAAGGAAGTGTGCGGGAAAATGCTTGAGTCTTAATACGATAAACTGTCGACGATGGGAAAAACTGAAATTTCATATTCAAACATGGTCGCCCCCAAAACCAGCAAGCTATGTTGCTTGTTTTAGGGCGGCGTTTAAGTTTTACTTTTTAACCTAGCAGTTTAAACCCAGCTGAAAAACGAAAGTTCTTTTTACGGCCGAGATTATTGGCCGCCTTACAAAGCTTTCGACATTATTGTAAGCAAAACCTTCTACCTCTCCAGCTAGCAAGGCTTAAATACCGAAAGACAGCAGATAAAAGACAGTATGCAGTCTAGAGACCGAACCTACTGCCCTCCTGACAACACATTGTCTTAACGATCTATTGATGAAAAACTATCGCGGTAATGACCGAGAATATCTTTGGCCTTAGACGAACTAACCTCATCACGGCCAAGGGCCTGCCGCTCGTAATGCTGCACCAGCTTGTGGTGATAACGTTGATGATTGGGGTTTTGGAGATCCCACATATTGCCGGTCAATGAAAGTCCCTGTCCCGACTGTATCATTCTCGAGGTGAAAATCACTTCGTAATCCCGGCCCTTCTCGCTCACTAATTGCTCATGGAGTAATTCAAAGTTTTCAGCCACAAGGTATTCTCGTAAATCAAACTGCGCAGTGGTTGGGCAAAGTATGTAATCGATTTCACCGCAGGCAGGCTGCTGGTGGATAGCACTTAATATATCGATGAGGTGCTCGCCACCCACTCCGGCCAGTATGACCAAGTGACGTTGCCCCACAGAGAATTGCAAAGCGCCAGCATCAGCGGCCAAGGTTTGGTAGCGCCCCGCTATGTCGTCCTCATGGAGCTGGTTTAACTTACCTTGCAGCTCATCAATGATATGGGGCTTTTGATCAACAAAATACACCATCGGACAAAACTTCGTCGCCAATAGCTTTACCCCCAAGTAGCCATGATCACAGCAACAATCCCAGACATTGTCGCAGCGTTGCAGTGGATTCTTTTGAGCTGCCTCGACGAGTTCAAAAATTGCATCCAAGCGCGACCCCAGCGAATTGGTCGCTAGGCGCTGCAAGCGTGTTGGCGTGCTGAATATTGAATCGGGCATGGTGGCTCGTGATAGTACCTTGAGGTTGCAAAAAAAGCTTAGAGGGTGTTTATGGGGCACGATTGTAATGTTTTTAGAAGAAGACCGAAAGCGGTCTCCTACAAGGCCTAGTGTTAACACTGCCTTATAATTGATCAACAAGCTGTAGTGTTCTTTTTAGTGAAAGTTGATCTAGGCTCGACTGGGACTTTGGAATTAGGTACGGCCACCCGCTTGGGGTGATGGGTATACCATCTATTTCATTACCCCTAAGGTCATAGGTTTTAGACGTTGGAATTGCGAACGACAAAAACGCGGTGGGATCGTTTCGATCACCGAAGAAGTCTACGACAACTTTATCCTTTTCTAGTTTTATTATCCCTCTGGCGCGAGCGAACGCTATGTCTCCCATGGTTGGAAGTCCGGTGATAATAATTTTTTTATTCGAGGGTGAATGCTGTAGTTTGTACACAAACTCTTCGCATGAGCTCATACATCTGGGGTCAAGCAGAAGAATGATATGATTGATATTGTTGCTGACCCCGTACGGATTTTCCGTTTTGGTTTCTTTACACGTCTCCCCAGAATAACAAAAGTCCGACCTTAGCGGTAAAAAGCTGTTTGGCTTCGCGCTCTGTTTTTTATCTGAGTTTAAAGTAAACCACGACTTGTTTGCGTTTTCATCTCCATAAGCAATATTTTCGAAAAAATCATTTGAGTATAAATTCTCGTGATTTTTGTATTTAACCATAGTGGGAACCATATAATCACCGAGAAATAACCCAACCAACGGTCGAACATTATTGCCACCCATATTCCCTCTAAGGTCAATTATAAGGTTTGAAGGGTCATATTTTTTTATAACTCTGGAAATTTCGCGCCTAATATTGCAAAGCTGGTTCAGATTGTTTTTTGAACACCCGTCATCCTTAAAATCTGCGGTGGAATAGTAAAATGATGGAAGTTTAATCATGAGACTGTCTTTATATCGGTATACGCACACCGCCCAAAGGCTCTCTAGCAACTCCATGTTTGGGATATTTTCAATATCGCTGAATTTTCTGCAGTCACTGAGATTAAAATCTTCTTTGTCGATTATCTTGGTGCTTGAATAAAGCCCGCCTGACAATTCGATAGATTTAATATTTTCACGGGTGATTGGGTTCCAACCTCTATTAACTTTCCTCAGAAAGTCAAAATGACAAGAAAAAACCGCTACGGATCGGCATTTGTACTCAAAATACTGTGATTTTAGATCATCTATTTTCACACCATCAATCTTATCGACCGGCCTTTGGCTATCAACTGAATAGTATTCATACGTCGGATACGTAAATGAAATTTTACTATCCAACTGCACCTTAAAATTTATTTTTTTACGACTTGAATAGGCTTTGTTAATTGAAACATAACCATGTTTGGTCAACATACTGTCTGACAAGACCTTTATCGACTCTTCGATCGCCTGAATATTTTTTGCTGCCTGCATGCTCGCATTGAACTTTAACTTTATATCATTCCAACCTATGGACCTCGATCTATCTCGAGTAGTAAAAACATATGCATCCACTTGTTCCATAGCTGATAAGGTTTTTTCAGCTATGGCCATCTTGAATTCGATAAATTTCTTTTCCATGACGTCATCTGACAATGAAGAGTCAGAAATAGACATAAGTATAAACAAGGCGAAAACACATATATTTTTCATAATTAACTCAACAAAATTCTATAAACAGGCTTCAGTTGACATGTACTCACTTCAGAATAAGATATAAAGACTTAATATGTAAGCTAGGTTTTCGCATAATCATGCTCGGGGCATAACGCTGAACACGTAAGCCCCGAGCATTGCTGATAACTCACAGCTAGAAATGGTTGGATATCCACATCTTCATTTTTATCTTTTGAAAGAACCCAAGGTTTGAGACTGAAGCGCTCAGTTGCTTTCGTAAGCGACGCTTGGCCGCTCTGACTAGTTTATGATCCCCAACATGTTGACTATGTCGCTGGCACGTTCGTAACAACGGGCTTAGAGTGTCCTTACAGTCGATTAAGTCATTACTTCCTAGCGCTAGGGAGGCCAGCAATGTACTGAAAGCGTATTTTTCGGTTTGTATCAGCTGCTCAAAATCGATAACGTCCATATCCTGCTCTGTTAGTACCCCACCAAACCCCGAGGTCAGATAGGCATACCAGAGCCGGAGGTTATGGGCGGTATTGTCGGGTGAAGCCTCCAAACCTTGAATTGCGACACTATGGGCATCTTCTAGTCGCCCAAGCATTTGAAGCCCAATGCAACAGTGATAGAAGACGTAAGCCGGCAGTTGATCTTTAGCGGTGCAACTCTCAAATAAATTAACGACAAGGTGGTAGCGATCAGCGTTGATGTGCACATTCGACAAGCTTGCCACAATTTCAGGGGCTTCGATAATTTTGGCGAAGTTAGCCTCAATCAACTTCTGCGAGGGAACCTTGTCATTTTCATTCCAGAACTCTGAAAGAGCGAGAAACATACCCGCCCATCGAGCACTACTTTTTTCGTCATTTAAGACTTTTACGATGCTTTTGTCTTTGCCCTTTTCCGCTAAAATTTTATCCGCGAAAAAGTAACTTTGCTCCCGAGTGAGTTCGAAATCTGAACCAGTAAAGGGCTCACAAAGAACCTCAAACTTATAAAATCCAAGTAAAGCTTTGAAAGCAGAATCTAAACACCAGTAATCAGATACTTTATCTACAACAAATGATTTGAAGAGCTCGAATGCTTTTTCGTGCTTTTCAAGCCGGCATAGGAGATCAATTTCTCTGGCTTTAGAATAAGGCGTCAGCCGAATATCACCCGAGCCTTCGACACATGTCAATGCCTTAGCGAAGTCCCCTTCGCTGATCAAAATATCGATATAGGTTAACGCAATATATTGGTTATTGGGGGCTAAACTGTAGGCTTTCTCAAGAACCGTCAGCCTGAGCGCCTTGTGCCGGTCCATTAAAAATAGATGCTCTCCAGAAAAACATAAGACCTCTGCATCAAAAGGATTTCGGGCTATGGCTTCATTGCAACATTCAAGCAACTCTTTCTTGGAGCCATATTCCTGTATCAACTCATATAGCTTTTTCCACAAATGAGCATAGCCATGTAAAGACAATAGTAAACTTTTTAAATTATCGATTGCCTCTTTGTGCCGCCCGATTCCTGTCAACAGATCTATTTTCACAATCGCCAAACTTTCGGGTAGATTGTCTCCCCAGGGGGTGTTGTCAAAAACGCTTAAAGCCGCTTTATATTCAGCTCGACTGATATAGTAGCTGGCTTTATCCTCATAAACCAACATGCAATATTGATCACAGTCGAGTGCTGTTTGATAATGCTCAAATTTCTCTGTTTCATCCTCGCATAGGTAAGCTAAATCGCACCATACTTTCGCCGAATAAGGAGCTTTGGCAGCCAAGTTTTTAGCCAATTCCTGTAGTGCCGGTGCACTAGACGCCTCGGTTGACAGGCTGGAAAGCATATCCCAGGCCCACCGATAATTTTGATGGTGGTTAACCGCTTGTTTAAGCGATTGAGTCGCGGCGTCTTTATCGCCTTTTTTTAATTCAAGTTCAGCAAGGTAGCCATAAAGAACGCCCTCGTTAGAGTTGTGCTTAATGGCTTTTTTTATGACCCCGACAGCCGACTCGATATCATTTAAAGTTTCAAAGACCTCCGACAACTTCCTAGAAACCTCGGACCAGGTTGGTATCATTTCTAGGGTTTTTTGATAGTTAATGATCGCTTGATCAAACTCTCCCTCGAGCTCATATATATTGGCGAGGTCGTAATATAAGCGTGCGACAAGCGGGAATAAATCGATACCCTTTAATAAAACCTTTTTTGCTTTGTCCAATTCAGAATACTGAAGGTGATAACTTGCTGCCAAACTATAGCTATGCCAAAGGTGATTGTTCTTTTCTTCTAAGTGCTCGATAAATAATTGAAGAACATCACGGCTGACTAACGCTTTGGCGCAATACCAATAATTCCAAGCTGAATCGCCAAATATAACCTGGCGCTGTATTTCGCTAAAAACGAACTGCAATGATTCGATTTTTTCTGCTGCCGACATACTGGCCTGCATCAACGTATTGAATGCCAAATCACTCTCAACGGTTTTCTTCAGCACTCCACGACTGATCTCTCGGGCCTTGCTATGGTTGCCTAGCTTAAGGTGACAATCAGCCACAAAGCTATCGTTAATCGCTTCACTGGGGATATGTGCAGCTGTTGATTCTGCTTGCTCCAAGGCGGCTTCGAACATCCCTAGCTGCTGCAGCACACCAACTAACTGGCGGCGGATATCGCCATAGTCAGGCCGCAACAGGACAAACTGACTTAGCACCTCTTTTAAAAACACAGGGTCTTCATGCCAAGCTGCTATGTAGTCAAGAACCCCTGTATTTTGAGGGTCCGATTGATACATTTTCTCCAGGAGAGATTGAATTTTCTCTTGTTCACCCCGTAAATAAAGAATCCTAAAATAACCGTCACCGTGTTTGCGGACATAGGGCTGAGCTTCGAATGCATTCTTGTGGAAAATCAATGCCGGCCCAAGATCACCTTGTTTCTCATTTTTGGTAGCGATAATCTCTTCATAACTGTCACCATCCAACAGCCGTTTCGCGGTAGGCTGAACTGATTCAAATTGGTCATAGAGGCTGTTTTGAATAAGCTTTTCAGATAAAAAACGAACCAGGTCAACATCGTCTTCATGATGCTTTAAGGCCTCAAACAAAAAAGTTAATCCAATATGTTCTTGGTCTAATATTTGGTGCGCTAAATAAAGGCTGATGGCTGGAATGGGTGATCGAACTTTATATTTTTCGAAACGCTCGGTGAGCAGTAACAGGGATTGTTTTTCCATCTTTAAATGGCGAGATGCTTTGAAATAAGCCTGTATATAGCGCTCATTCGTTTCATCAAGACAATGCGCGTAAAAATAATGCTCAGTTGCGAGGCTATGCTGCCGCTCTGACCAATAGTAATTAGCGAGTAAAAGATGTGAACTCGCCGACTCACCGCCGTAACGTTTTAGCTTTGCGACTAAATAGGCAATCTTATCGGCATCACCATTTGTGTCGTAGGTTTCACTGAACAGAAGACCCAATATATCCAAGTCTAAACGTTGATCCAAAAGGTCATTCAAATACTGTAGACCCTCCTCTCTGCGCCCGAGGTCGCGAAGGCAGTAATACTTCGACGTAATAAGTCCCGGTTGAGTAGCATCAAACCTAGCCAGCAAGGTGGTGTTGATCTCTAAGATCGCCTGTAGATCGTTATTCCAGGCGAAAAAGGATCGTTGTACAATTAAGGTGATCCTATGTTCTGGCGCTAACGCTTGCAGCGAGTCCAGGGCATTCTTTGCCGATACAAAATCGTTCAGCTCGGACGCCAAATTATATTGGTCCCATAATACATAAAGTTCGGAAATCGGAAACTCCAAACCTTCGAGTAATTTAACTTTATCCTGGGGCACAAAGACAATACAACGTGGCCCGCCATATACTTCGCTCTCAATGGTTTCTTTGGTGAGCATCTCCTGCATATCAGAGTGCGAGGGATCCATAATATATAATGTTCCCACCTGTTTGTTGTAACCTATTACGGCTTGTATGTGGGATGAAAATCCACTACTGGTCACGAGGGCAAAAGGTAGCCCACGGTCGATCAAGGAATGCGCCAATTCTGCTGTTAATTCGAATTCTTGAAAGTGATATGCGTTGTCTCTCAGCCATTGTCGCTCTTTGGTATCGGCGGTGCCGTCGAAGCAGATCTCGTCGGCAATTTTTTTAGCGTCGTGCTCATCACCCCAATAACGGCACAGCGCCGCAAACGTTGTCGGGGCGCAGGTCATATGCTTCTGCCGTAAAAAGGGTACCTCTAAGGTCTTTTCGACCAGCTCACCCCTTGAGCTGATCAAATTTGCGAGTACGATATCCCAATAGGGGTTTTTTAATTGAGCCAGTGCGCTTTTGGCAGTCTCTATTTCCTGTTTGAAAATAGCAATTCTGCCCTTCCAGCTGAGTAATATTTTATTGTCGTATTTGTCTTCTTCAATTCTCAAGGTTTCAATTTTTTCTATGACAGCGCTGCACTTATCCCATCGTTTATAGGTGACCAGTAAATGCCCATACTCGAATAACAGAGGAACAGATTGAAACTTATCTATATGGGTTTCATACAATTCGACAGCTGCATCGGCATCATCAACTTCTAACAATGATTTAGCATAACTTCGTAAACTGGCAATCGACACGCGATCTTCAAACAACTCTGCCGCCATAATCTTGGCCAGTTTTCGCTCTCCTTGTGCAGCCAGAATATGTATTCGTAAGGATCTCAGCCATGAATCATCAGGGGATATACTTAAGGCCTCCTCAAGGATTTTCTCGGCGCCGCTATAATTTTGATAGAGGCGCTGAAGTATCGACCTAAAGCCTAGGAGATCTGTCTGATTGGATTCAGAAGACTCTAAGTAAGCAGCGTTTTCAATCAGAAATTCATTCGTCAGTATTGGTCCAAGTTTATGCAACTTGTAATATAGAATGCGTTCGATTAAACCGGGATTCGCCTTATCATTGCGCCACGCCCGAAGCATGATCGCGTCTGATCGCCGATCGGCACCAAGGTTGGCGCACAAGCTAATGGCAACAATTAACTTTTTGGGGTGCTGCCACGTCGCTATCGGCCCCCACATAGTCTCGGATTGCTTCAAAGCATCGAGATACAAGCCATTTTTAGACAAGTACTTTATTACATTTATATCTTCGTTTTGTACATTACTTTCAACAGATGAGTCAACAAGCGTCACGTGTGGTAGTTCCTTTACACTGTAATAATGATTAGCGATTGCAATGAACATTGACCGCTATAAAGCAAACATTTAGCATCAACAATTCTGTCGTTAGAACGAGTTCCTTTTGTTGTGATCTAAACATTTCCTGTAAATTCTTTGACAGTATAACAAGCTTATTCATCAGAAGTCACAGACTGTAAAACTATGGGTTTATTGTATTAAGTTCGCCTTGATAGAGCTGTTATAAGCGCGTATATATCACACCGAGCATCAATCTTAAACTACGTTATCATTACTTTTCAGGACTAGCGATCTGGCTTCTAGTACTATTTCATCAGGGATGCCGATATCTGTCATAAGCCTGATAGCATTCCTCTTTGAACTTCTGCCCTGTCGGAGTTTGTAATCGAGCGGTGCCGATAAGTCATCTGTTTCAGAAAAGTAATAAGGCTGATAGTCAGTAGAGGTGAAATCATACAATTCGGCATCATGGCTAGTAACTAGCACGAGAGATTTTTTTGAAAGATAATTAAGAACCGCGGCCGCGGAGGCTATTCTTTCGGTAGTATTTGTACCTTTAAATATTTCGTCAACAATACAGATATTTAACGAATGGGCGCTATCAACTGTTTCGATAA
>Ga0105357_10001265_pt1 | contig 13633 bp, 14 predicted proteins | sample GOMGulsemesocosm_4_FD_83660 | JGI IMG/M metagenome (GOLD analysis project Ga0105357, IMG submission 83660) | Methane-oxidizing microbial communities from mesocosms in the Gulf of Mexico - GOM15B Gulf of Mexico | ecosystem: Environmental > Aquatic > Marine > Cold seeps | place: USA: Gulf of...
GGCGAGTCAGTTGATGCAACTGTGGAGCAACGAGCCCACTGGGTAAATAATGATTTGATGGCATATACTGTACATTTCGCGATTTACATTAATACCTACAAGGAAAATCTATGTTAAAAATATCACTACGAAGCCTACTCTTTTCAATTCTTTGTATGAGTTCTTCACTAGCATTCGCCGCTGAAAAAGGCATCGCTTCATATTACTCTGATGTTTTTCAAGGTAAGAAAACAGCGAGCGGCTCAACCTATGACAGAAACAAACTGACCGCCGCTCATAAAAAGTTGCCATTTGGTACCAAAGTTAAAATCACTAATTTAAAAAATAATAAATCAGTTATCGTCACGATTACTGATCGTGGTCCGTATAGTAAAAAGCGCATGGTTGACTTGTCTTATGCGGCTGCAAAAGAAATTAACCTGATTAAATCAGGTATTAGCAAAGTTAAACTGGAAGTTATTAAATAATTGCGTAAGTAGAGTAGTGGGAATGGGGCTGATAAATAGTTAGCCCTTACCTTTGCTTTTGCGTTATAAGTGAGTACCGATTCCTCTTTTTGAGTTTACTTATTTGACTGTATCATTTTTAACGCAAGGGCCTATTGATCGCGATGTGTTTGCCCGTATTATCGAGTCGTTGCGTACGACAGGCTATATCATTCTTGACGAAGTTTTTACCTTGCCGCAATTACAGGCTTTGTTTATTGATATTACCAGTACGGATAGGGAACAATTTCGTCCGGCTGGGATAGGGCGTGAGCAAGATCAAATGGTGAATCAGCTTATACGTCGTGACCGGATTCGTTGGCTGGATGCTAGTCATGAGCCGGTTGTCTTTTATTTGGAGTGGATGGAGCAACTGCGTTTGCGGGTTAATCGAGAGTTGTTTCTGGGCTTATTCGATTATGAATGTCATTACGCGCAGTACCCTGAGGGGGCATTTTATAAAAAACATCTGGATTCATTTAAAGGCAATTCTAACCGGCGTTTATCAAGCATTTTATATTTGAATCCTGCTTGGCAAGCGACTGATGGTGGAGAGCTGATTTTGTATGCGGAAGAGGGTGAAGCTGTTTTGCAAACGGTGTTACCTACTTTTGGCAAGATGGTGATTTTTTTAAGTGAGGAGTTCCCCCATGAAGTGCTTGCCGCTAAGTGTTCGCGTTATAGTTTAACGGGGTGGTTTCGGATTAATGATACGGGTAGTGTGGCGCTTGATCCCCCGTAGAAATAATAATGCGCTTGGAGATTCGAGAGAGTTATCTTGGTTGCTTAGGAGTAGTCCACAATAACTTAGGATAACCTCATTTTGTGGGGGCGACTTCAAATCGCGATATTCGTGGCTAGAAGCCAATCCCACAGAACGCAAGATGCGCATATTATTTACCTCTCATTCCTTAGTGCGTATCCTATCCATTTTTTTAATTTACCCGAATGCTATATCTTGTAGGATGAGTATAGCAAGCTAGTTCATAACAATTAGACGTGACTACGGTATAGCGGCCAGCGGGTAAATCCAGTGAAAACGCTTCATCATTTGCTGCTAGTAATTGCTTATTCACATCATAAATCGCGATAAAAAAAGCCATATTAGAAAATTGACTATTTCCAGTAAAAGAATGCGTCCCTGTCGGTAAATCTATGACATAGCTGTCCTTATCATACGTATCTGCGATAAGGCCGTGCATCTCTAAGCCATTTTGTTGATCGCCCGCCTCCAGAGCGAAGTTAATATCGATGATATTTTTATAATCAATAAACACATCATAATGAATATTCACTGTCTCACCTGATGGATAGCGAATATTATCAATAGTCACGGTATACCAAGTATCGTATTGCCAGTTTTCCACTTCCCAGCTGAGATTATTTGGTACACCTGCGCCAGTGGTGTCGGTGTGGATATTATTTAGTGGCAACACATGACCATTATCTTTCTGCGTCACCGTGAGCTGTACATGCGCAAAATAGTCCTGTTTATTTGCCCAGAATGAAGACTTATCTGCTATCAGGTTAAAATTCCACGGTGTTTTTTTAGCGGACATTTTGTCGGAAAAAAAGAGATAGGGATAACGTAAATATGGGAAAGCCACAAAATCAGGCATATCGGCAGGTTTTGGCGTTGAGCTATCAGAAAAATTAAGCACTTTTACAGCAGATGCACCGAATACTTGAGCATAACTGGTTTTAGATAAAAAAGGATTTAATAGTGCGCGCCGATGCCCAACAGCTGCCAAAGATGATAGGTTGGAGGCATCATCAACGTAATTAATTAAGTCCGCTGCGGGGTCGACATAGTCACTAGTTAGACCTAGATTACTGTTCCTGCTCCCGTCAAATCCTGCTTGGCTATAACAAAGTGAATTGGCGGCTGGTGTATGCGATAAAAAGTTATTCGCTCGTTGAATTAGTGCGGCTTGTTGTTCCTCGAGGTCGGCAGTGTCGTCGTAAGTGACCTGCGGGAGTTGGTGTAATATCCGAATTTGATTAAGCGCGGTTAATGCTCTATTTTTAGCTGGATCGCTTAAAGAGCCTGCGAAACAGGAGGCGACAGTGGGCAGTTGTGCATATAAAAAGTCGCTTGTGGCAAACGTACCTTCGCTTATTTCTTTGCCGACTATTCGCCAGAAAGCACGGTAATCTGAACCTCGGTCTTGAATCTGTAAAAAACCAATATTGGAATAGTCACTACTTTGCTGGCCGCTATCATAGGCTTGTATGGCAACGTAAAAAGCCGCATCTTGCCATAAGGTCGCAGTGAAATGAGTTTCAGAATGCATATCAATGCTGCCAATGCTGGCTTCAGCTTGAAAAGGGAAGGGAGCATAAAATAAACGATAGCCAGCCGCGTTATTGACGCTAGACCAGTTTAAGCTGACTTCCGTACCTTCGGTATTAACATATAATATTGGGGCAGCAGGCTGTGCCTGAACCGTAAAAGTAACCAAGGATATAAGGATAAATGACAGTTTTTTATACATAAATAACTCGTCAATAAGTAGTTTGCAAGTAAGGAGGTTAGCTCTAAAACTGGTCATAGTGTCCGCCTATCGCAAAAATATAAATAGTGTCATTGTCATATTTTTGGGCATTTTGTTGCATTAAGCTGGTGTTTTGTAAAATATAGAATGTTTCTTGTTCACGCTCCCAGTCATCGCGCTTACAATAAAACCTTCTCCATTCCTGCGTGTTGCATTGATAGCGGTGCTGACTAATTGCTTGTTCTACAGAGCTTTTTAAGTTATCTCTGAATCTATTTACGCTGATAGTGTCCATTACATAGCTCCTTTTAAGGACGGGATAACCGTACATGATAGTCGAAAGTCTTTAGCGGAGAAACGTGACTACCCCTCAAAAAACAACTTCTCTTCTAAGGTTTTACCTTGGCTAAATTGGCGGTATTGCCAGCGGTTATCCATTAGGCAAGTGAGAATTTTTATATCAATTTTAGATTCGATGGTTGGATTATATTCGATAATAAATTCATTTTTTTGTGGATTAGAAACCAGTAACACACCGGTTAATTGTTTTAATTGGGTCATGACTTCTGTTGCTGGGCACGCTTCCATTTGCAGCGTTATAAACCGTGTTGGACTGTCTTGCTCTGAGGTGTTGAGCTGCATGCTGCTCATATTGCCATTTTCTAGCAATAATATTTGTTGGCACAGGCGACCGAGTTCGGCGAGATCATGTGAGCTGATAATAAAGGTGGTCGAAGGGGATAAGTCGGCAATAATCGTGCGAATATTGCGCGTGTTGACTGGATCTAAACCGGCCGTTGGTTCATCTAAAAGTATCAGTTCTGGACTACCAATGAGAGCTTGGGCAATGGCCACGCGTTTAGCCATGCCATGACTGAGCGTATCCGGTTTTTCTTTGATCGAATCTTTTAGCGCGACGGCATCTAAAACGCGGATAGTTTCATGCTGAGCTTGTTGTGAGCTTAAACCTTGTAAGCGGGCATAAAAGTTAAGTTGCTCGCCAATAGTAAAGCTAGGATCTAATCTTGCATCCTGGGGCAGGGCAGAAACTTTGCCGTTTAATGCTGATGCACCAGGTTTATGCCCAAATAGGCTCACCGAGCCTGAGGTGGGGCGTATAAATCCACAAAGTATGCTAAGTAAGGTGGTTTTACCTGCGCCATTAGGGCCAACTAAACCTATTGGTTCGCCTGTTGCTAGATCAAAATTAACCTTATTAAGTGCTACTTTACTGGAGTAAGAATGGCTAAGATTGTGGCAGTGTATCATTGGGCTATTGCTCATAAACTTTGTCTCGACATGATCCAGCGTCCGATGCTTAAAAAAACTAAGGATTGCAGTAAAGGGATATAAGCCAGTTCTAAGGTTTGCCATTCCGCCAGTTGAGATAAATCAGCCATTTGGTAGCCTGGGATCAGAATCTTTAAAATAGCTAGCGCAGGTAGGTAATAAGATAAGCCACTAATAATTCCTGCTAGAAAACTCCAAATTAGAATAGCCCAAACTGTGGCTTGTCTTGCGGATTTAACACTGGCCGATAAGGCGGCCATCATCGCAGTAAAAGGCCGTAGCACTAAGACCAAATTAAGCGTAATTGCGCTCGCGCTATTTAAGGCAATCGGTAATAAATTGATATCGCGATAGATCGCCAATATTAAAGTAGTTAGCACTGTGACTAAGATTAACAGCGTTTGAATCGCCATAACACCCGCAAAGCGACCAAAAAATAGACTGTCGCGACTGACGCGTAAACTAAGAAAGCGTAAAGTACCACGTTCTCTATCAGAGCAGCTTTGATCGGAGGCAATAGTAATGCATAACAAAGGAAACATAACTAAAGCAAAACGCCAATACACGCCAAATTCGGGGATTTGCCAATTGAGTAATGCACCAAAGCCAATGAATTCAAAAAAATTACTGCCTTGCGTCGAGTTTTGATTTTGCTCAAATAGACCGGCAGAAAAGCGAATCGGGTAGAGTAGTATAAAATACCAGACTATGGCAAAAGTAATGAGATAGAGTAAACCTTTGCGCGTAGTAAATAACCTTTTTAGCTCAAATTGACAGATGAGTAGAGTGGCATTGAGAAAACCAGAAGTCATGGTGTTTCCTGTGGCTTAATAAGTGAGGCGTTGTAATTAAATAATAGACTTTGTGGGAGCGATTTCAAGCCGTGAGATTCGTGGCTAAAAAGCCACTCCCACAAAATCTTTATTTTTTATCGCGATTGCGTGCATTCGCCCAAACATCTTCAGTTTGCCATTGAGTGTCTAGGTAAAGCGCTTCTACTTCTTTACGTGCCCAGGGTGTTTTACGCAGAAACTTAAGACTAGAAGTAATGCTTGGGTTGTCTGTAAAGCACTTAATTTTAACGCGCTGCCCCAGTTCTTCCCAGCCATATTTCTCGAACAATTGGATCATAATCTCTTTTAAAGTGATCCCATGCAATGGGTCTTGATTGACGCGTTTTTTTTCTTGATCAGTGGTCATGGTGATTTTTTAGTCTTAGTCTGCTTGCTTGGCTTCGGTCTTGTTTTCAGCTTTTTTAACGCGCAGTTTACTGCCATCTATATCTTTACCATTAAGGCCTAGCATGGCGGCTTTAGCTTCGCCTACTTTAGGCATTTCGATAAAACCAAACCCTTTGGATAGTCCGCTTTCTTTGTTCATGACTAAAGCGCAAGATTGTACGCTGCCATAAGGTTCGAATAATGCGAGAAGTTCTGCTTCTGTTAGAGTACGGGCGATATTGCGAACGAGTAAATTCATGAGGTTTCCTTGATGGATAAGAATAAATAGTTATTTATCGGGCATTGTACCGCGTCTTAATAAATCCTACGCGGCTAACCCTGTTTTAACTTTTGTTAGATTGACGCTATTCTCATGTGGATTAAGGGAAAACTATTACGCAGTGCGCGTGTCTTGCGTTATGATGAATAAAATAATCATGAAAAGAAAGAAATTTGAATAAAAATAAAGTTAAAATTATGAGCGAATCCTCAGACAATAATATCGATTTCAGTACAGTTGCCGACCCTTATGCGCAGCGTGAGGCGGCTAAATACGAGCAACCTATTCCAAGCCGAGAATTGATTTTACAATTGATTGAACAGCGCGGTAAGCCTATAGGTCGCAAGCAAATTGCTGAGTCGTTTTCATTGGAGTCTGAAGATCAGCTAGAAGCTTTGCGCCGTCGTATGCGTGCGATGGAGCGTGATGGTCAGGTTTTATTTAATCGTCGTCAGCAATATTGTTTGGTTGATAAGCAAGATTTAATTGCCGGAAGGATTTTAAGTTATCCCGATGGCTTTGGTTTTTTAAAACCTGATGATGCGGGTGAAGATTTATTTTTGTCGCCGCGTGAAATGAATCAAGTCTTACACAATGACCGTGCTTTGGTGCGCGTTTCAGGCGTGGATAGAAAAGGGCGTAGAGAAGGTAAGATTGTTGAGGTTTTAGAGCGTAATACGCATCAGGTTGTCGGGCATTTTATTAATGAGCATGGCGTACAGTTTGTTAAGCCAGACAATAAGAAAATCACGCAAAATGTTTTGATTACTAAAGGTGAAGATCATGGCGCTAAAAAAGGCGACATGGTGGTGGCTACTCTTACCGAACAGCCAACGTCTCGTCGTCAGCCTATAGGTAAAATTACCGAAGTATTGGGTGCTCATATGGCGCCAGGTATGGAGATTGATGTTGCAATACGCACTTATGAGTTACCTAATGAGTGGCCTGAAGCGGTCTTAAAACAAGTTAAACCACTGAAAAAAGTGGTTGCCGAAGAGGCAAAAGAAGGTCGTGTTGATTTGCGTGATGTGCCATTAGTCACTATTGATGGTGAAGATGCTCGCGATTTTGATGATGCAGTATTTTGTAGTAAAACGCCAAAAGGCTGGAAGCTATTAGTTGCTATTGCTGATGTATCTCACTATGTACAGCAGGGCACGGCCTTAGATATTGAGGCAAAGAATCGTAGTACTTCGGTGTACTTTCCCGAGCAAGTGATTCCTATGTTGCCGGAAATTTTATCCAACGGTTTATGTTCGATTAATCCTGATGAAGATCGTTTGTGTATGGTCTGTGAGATGATCATTAACGAACAAGGACAAGTGACGCGCACCAAGTTTTTTGATGCCGTGATGCGTTCGCATGCTCGCTTAACCTACAATAAAGTTTCGGAGATGTTAGAGCATGATCATGCCAAGTTAAAGAAAAAATATAAAGACGTATTGCCGCACTTAGAAGAAATGTACGCTTTATATAAAGCTATGCGTGGGCAGCGTGAGGTGCGTGGTGCGATGGATTTTGACACGCAAGACACGCAGATTATTTTTGGCGAAAATCGTAAAATTGAAAAAATTATCCCTACCCAACGTAATGATGCACATAAGTTAATTGAAGAGTTTATGATTGCGGCAAATAGTGCTGCGGCGCGTTATTTGAACCGTAAAAAAATGCCACGTTTATTGCGTATTCATGAGGGGCCTTCAGAAGAAAAGATTAAGAACTTAAAAACCTTTTTGGGTGAAGTTGGCTTGCATATGGGTGGAGGGGATAAGCCGACACCAGTAGATTACATGCACTTAACGAGTACTATTAAAGGTCGGCCAGATGCGCATTTAATTCAGACGGTGTTATTACGCTCTATGTCGCAGGCAGTTTATAGTCCTGAGAAAAAAGGCCATTTTGGTTTGGCTTTAGATGCTTATACGCATTTCACTTCACCGATTCGTCGTTATCCTGATTTGATGGTGCATCGCGCAATTCGTCATTGCCTACAAGGCAAATCACCAGAAAGCTTTTATTGTGGCTTTCCAGAAATTTCGACTTTAGGCGAGCACTGCTCATCTAATGAACGAAGAGCTGATGATGCTACGCGTGATGTCGTTAGTTGGTTGAAGTGCGAATTTATGCAAGATAAAATTGGCGAAACCTTTCCAGGGATTATTTCTGCGGTAACGGGGTTTGGCTTATTTGTTGAGTTGGTTGATTTGTATGTTGAGGGCTTGGTGCATGTGACTGCTTTGGGGCAGGACTTTTTTAAGTTTGATCCATTAAGTCATCAGTTGAAGGGCGAGCGGACAGGTGTAAATTATCGCCTAGGTGATGCAGTGAATATTGTGGTTGCCGGCGTTAATTTAGATGATAAGAAGATTGATTTTGAATTATTAGGTCAGCAAAGAAAAGCAACGGCACGGGCTCCGACAGTTGATGCTCCGGGAAAACTAGAAAAGAAAAAAGATAGAAAGAAACCAAAACATAAAAAGCCAAAGCATAAAGCTAAGGTAGCGAAGAAGAAGGTTCATAAATGAGTTTAGCAAAGATTTTTGGCGTGCATGCGGCACAGTCAGCATTGGATTATTCGCCTGATAAAGTTAATCAAGCGTGGGTTGATCAAAAAAGACAAGATGAGCGTTTGCAAGGCTTAGTAAAAGGCTTGGGGCAACGAGGCATTAATATTCAAAAAGCAGATCGCAAGCAATTGGATAGCTTATCCAAAGGTGCGAATCATCAAGGCATTATTTTAGAAGTAGAAATGCCCGCGATGCGCTCTGAAAATGATTTGAAATCGGTAGTGGAAAGCGCTAAGCAAGTGCCGTTTTGGTTGATTTTAGATCATGTTCAAGATCCGCATAATTTAGGCGCTTGTTTGCGTACTGCGGATGCGGCGGGTGTGCAAGGCGTGATTGTGACTAAAGATCAGGCGGTAGGGATTACACCGACGGTCTGTAAAGTAGCCAGTGGCGCAGCGGAAACCGTACCTGTGTATCAAGTAACTAATATTAGCCGTACGATTGCTTGGTTAAAAGAGCAGGGTGTCTGGGTGGTTGGCGCGGCAGGTGAAGCCGAAAAAACGATTTATGATACCGATGTTAATATGCCTATAGCTTTAGTGATGGGTGCTGAAGAAAAAGGCATGCGTCGCTTAACGCGTGAGCAATGTGATTTCTTAGTTAAAATTCCTATGCAAGGTAGTGTCGACAGTTTAAATGTCTCGGTCGCTGCTGGGGTGTTGATTTATGAAGTATTTAGGCAAAGACTTGGTACGTAAGCGATGGGCGTTCTTGATCAATTAAGAAAAGAAGCCGATCAGAAAAAATTATCGGAACAGGAAACGGTTGATCAGCAAGCGCTTCGAGCTAAGCACTATACAACTCAAGTTTTACCTAAAATGCAGCAGGTTTTCAAATACTTGCAAGAGTTAGTCGCGCATTTGAATTATCTTGAAGTACCTATACAAGTGGAAAGTTACAGCGATCGCTTTCCACGCCTAGGTACGCTGATGCAGAAAGACTATAAGATTAATACGGATGGTTATGGTGGTTTTTCTGATTTCGATAAGTTAGTGCAAATTAACCTTACTTTTTATTGCGTCGGTAAGGGGGAGTTTGAGTATAACGTACAGACTAAATCAGCGATTGAGAAGGAAAATGCTTTTTTACATGCTAAGCGAATTCCTTCAAAAATGTACAGGCTCGGCGGTGTCGGTGGTGAAGAGTCGGCTAGATTTGTGGTGACTAAGAAAATACCAGTGCGTGTACGTTTTGAAGTAGATTACGAACAGTCGCAGATTAAAGTCATGGTGAATAATCATACTAATTTTTCTGTGTATGCAGAAATGTGGCAAGCAGCAGATATTGATGATGCCTTTTTAGATACTTTAGCGCGTTATTTACTGCGTAAAGATACTGAGTTTATTAGCTTGGATATTACGGATGAATACAGGGATAAGTTGCGTAATAAATTACAGTCCATTAAGCATAATGAAGAGCAAGAGTTTATTGCGAGAGCGAATGAACTGCAAAGATTAGCCGAGCTAGAGGAAAAAGAAAAGCTGAGCTATAAGGTGAAATCTTTTATTGCAGATAAGATTAAGCGTTAGTCTGGTTTATGTGTTTTTTCCAGAAGAGAGGCGATTAGCTGCGTCGTTGCGATTAAATGCCCCTCCGTAGGGTCGACTACTTTTCTAGTAGTTGGATTAAATCCTTAGCTAAGCTCTGCATTTGTTCGTCACTCAATAATTGTTTGGTTTGAGTATTCAGGAAGAATATGTCTTCTGCTCGACTGCCTATGGTGGTGATTTTTGAGCTGATAAGGTTGAGTTGATTCGTGCGAAAAAACTGAGCCATTTTTGCTAGTAATCCGGGATGGTCGGTAGTGATTAACTCTAAAATATCGTATCTATTTTGCGGGTCTTGATGGAAGCGAGCCTGAGTGCGAATGGGGAAGTGCGTGGCTTGGCGCGAATGATGATGCAGATTTTTTTGTTGGGTATTGGTGGGATCACTTAATTGTTGTTTTACTGCGGAGCAAATGTGTAATTCGCGGCGTAAATCGGTAATGGGTTCGCCTGATTGCTCTAGCACTTGGAAGCTATTGAGGGTGTACTGCTCGTCTTGAGTTGAAATGATTCTCGCATCAAGAATGGTTAAGCCTAGATTATCCAATGCGGTTGTGCAACGCGAGAAGATAAAGTCTTCCTGTTTGTGCTGAGCATAGATGAAAATTTCTGCGCTACCACGCTGGTTTTGTGGGCGCAAGAGGATTAGCGGTAAGTCGTCTTCGGCGTTGAAGTTAATGGCAATAGTGTGCCAGATAACTTCATCTGCATAGTAGCGTAGAAAATAATCAGAGCTGATATGGCTCCATGCTTTTTGGATGCTGGCTGTTGAGAGGCCTTTTTTAAGTAATTCTTTGCGCGCGTCGGACTGAGTTTCTTTTAAGGTGTCTAATTGTAGGATCGGGTTTTCTAATCCGCGTCTCAATGCGTTGGCGGTGGCGCTATAGAGCTCTTTTAGTAAAGAGTCTTTCCATGAGGTCCATAGTTCGGGGTTGGTGGCGCGAATGTCAGCGACGGTAAGTAAATATAGATAGTTCAGATATTCTAATTTGCCTACTTTGGCGGCAAATTCATGAATCACTTCGGGGTCGCTAATATCTTTGCGTTGCGCTGTGGTCGACATGACTAAATGATTTCGCACTAGCCAGCAAATTAATTTGGTGTCGTGCGCTGATATTTTATGGTCAATGCAAAATTGTTGGGCAATTGCTTGGCCTAGCTCGGAATGGTCGCCTTTTTTGCCTTTAGCAATGTCATGAAATAAGCCTGCAGTGTATAAAATATGAGGTTTAGAGATTAATAGAAAAATGCTGTTACAAAAAGGCAGTTCGTCATTGTGTTTTTCTAAGGCAAAGCGACGCAAATTTCGGATCACAAAAAGTGTATGTTCATCCACCGTGTAAATGTGAAATAGATCATATTGCATGCGTGCCACAATATTATTGAAGCTGGGTAGGTATGCAGCTAATACGCCATAGCGATTCATCATGCGTAGTACACGGTTAATCGTGCGCGGCTGGCGCAATATATCTATAAACAGTTGCCGGGCCAGTGGGTCTTGACGGAAGTTGTTGTCAATGAGGTGTAAGTTACTGCGGATAAGGCGAATAGTCGTTGCTCTAATGCCTTTTATGGATGGGATTTTTTGTATTAATATAAAAACCTCTAATAAAGCTCTTGGGTGAGCTTCGAAAATGCCAACACTTCTGGCGGCAATATAGCCTGCAATGCTGTCAAATTTGTCGTTGATGACTTGAGGTTTGTAAGTTTTTTCGTTGTGAGCTAGGCAATGTTCGTCAAAAAATTGCAATAAAGTTTCATTCAGGCGCTCTAGCTGCATCACTGTTTTGAAGTAGTGCTGCATAAACTGCTCCACCCCTTCATTGTTTTTTTGTTCGGTAAAGCCAAAAGAAGCCGCTACTTCGCGTTGATGGTCAAAAAGTAGTCGATCTTCGCAGCGCCCTGTTTGTAAATGTAGGGCGAAGCGTATTTTCCATAAGAGTTCCTGTGCAGAAAATAACTCCTCATATTCGCTTTGAGGAAGAATGTCGTATTGAGTTAATTCGCGCAGAGTTGCTGTTTTGTAATGGTGCTTAAAGACCCATCCGATAATTTGTAGGTCTCTTAAACCGCCAGGGCTTTCCTTTACATTGGGTTCTAAATTGTAGGCTGTGCCATGAAATTTTTGATGCCGGAGGTGTTGTTCTTCAAGTTTGGCATTATAAAATCTTTCTGAGCTCCAAGGATTCTGTTCTGAGAACTGCGTGTTAAGGTCGGCGCTAAGATCTTGATTTCCGACTAAGTGACGAGACTCCATTAGACAGGTCATTATGGTTTGGTCGTCTGCCGCAGCTTGTAGACACTCGGCTGTGCTGCGCACGCTGAGGCCTAGTTTTAGTCCTATGTCCCACAGGAAGGTGCATAGCTCGCTGAGTTGTTCTTTTGCTGATTCTGGGGTGTTGTTGTCAAGCAAGATAAGAATATCTATATCTGAATGCGGAAACATTTCTTGTCGACCGTAACCACCCACAGCAATTAAGGCGAAATGCTCTGGGGCTTGAACTATAAAGCGATTCCATAGAGCATGCAGTACTTCGTCTATAAACAGCGATTTCCCAAGTAATAGCGGTTGAATAGGTTTTTCGGGGGAGAAAATGCTTTTCAGATAGTCGTTATGTTTTTGTATGGCTTGCTTAATCTGTTGCGCGCTATTAAGACTGTGAGGGGCTAAATTATTCACATTTCTTCTTGGCGTAAAGTGAGTATTTCATGCCCAGTTGGTGTTACTAGAATGGTGTGCTCCCATTGTGCCGAGAGTGAGCGATCTTTGGTAACGGCTGTCCAGCCATCTTTAAGTACTTTCATATGGCGTTTGCCGATGTTAATCATAGGCTCGATAGTCAGTATCATGCCGGCTTCTAAAGTAGCGCCTTCGCCTGGTTTGCCGTAGTGTAAAACTTGAGGCTCTTCGTGAAATTTCTTGCCAATACCGTGACCACAAAATTCTTGAACCACGGAATAACGATTAGATTCGGCATGTTTTTGTATGGCGTGTCCTATATCGCCAAGTGTGCCGCCTGGTTTTACTTGTTCAATTCCTAGCATTAGGCATTCTTGAGTAATCACACATAGGCGCTTGGCGTGGGGTGTTACTTCACCGACATAAAACATTTTGCTCGTATCTCCGTGATATTCGTCTTTAATAACCGTAATATCAACATTGATAATATCGCCTTTTTTTAACTTCTTTTCGTTAGGGATACCGTGGCATATAGTGTAATTAATTGAAGTACAGATGGATTTGGGGAACCCATGATAATTGAGTGGTGCAGGAATGGCGTCTTGCACATCGACAATATAATTATGACAAAGTTTGTCTAATTCATTTGTGGTTACGCCGGGAATAACATAAGGTGCAATGAAATCTAAAACTTCTGCGGCAAGCTTTCCGGCAATGCGCATTTTTTCGATTTCAGCGTCTTTTTTTATGGTGATTGACATGGCTGTGTGCTTGCTTGTTATAGGAAAATGAATATATTAACAGGATTTGCTTGAAGATAAATTTTAACAGAGTTTACATTGTTGTAAAAAAGTAAATATGGTATAAAGGTAGGTTCATTTACTTAATACTCACATCTATCGACACGGTTAGTTGGGTGCTGGTTTTTAACAAAACTGGTTTCTAGTCGGGATAGGTGGAGGCGTAACCCTTCCGGAATAATCCGGAATAATTTGGAGAAAAGAATGGCCGCAGTATCAATGCGTCAAATGCTAGAAGCAGGTGTTCACTTTGGACACCAAACTCGTTA
>Ga0105357_10001268_pt1 | contig 13623 bp, 12 predicted proteins | sample GOMGulsemesocosm_4_FD_83660 | JGI IMG/M metagenome (GOLD analysis project Ga0105357, IMG submission 83660) | Methane-oxidizing microbial communities from mesocosms in the Gulf of Mexico - GOM15B Gulf of Mexico | ecosystem: Environmental > Aquatic > Marine > Cold seeps | place: USA: Gulf of...
AAAATATTAATGAACGTGATTTACCCTTTGCCTTAAAAGGTAGGCCACATGAAGTCATTGCACTGGTGCGTTATGTCAAAGAAAATGGCTTTTATGATGCAGTGGCCGATGGATTACGATCAGCCTTTGAATATGATAAAACCTACTTTGATAAAATTGTTGCTTCATTATTACCCTTAATGGAAAAGCTAATCTCAGGTAAAACAGCTGAGCTTATTTCACCAGACTATACCGATATGGAGGACACTCGACCCATTATAGATTGGCGGCAAATTATCAGACGACAAGGTATTGTCTACGTGGGATTAGATGCCTTATCAGATATGGCAGTTGCCTCAGCGGTGGGTAATTCAATGTTTGCTGATTTAGTCTCTGTCTCAGGTGAAATATATAAACACGGTACAGATTATGGTATGCCTGAATCTGAAAAGACCGAAGAAATACCCACTATTTCACTGCATGCCGATGAGTTTAATGAATTAATCGGTGATGAATTTATTCCTCTATTAAATAAATCAGGTGGATCAGGTTTTCAAGTCACCGCTTATACCCAAACCTGGTCAGATGTAGAAGCCAGAATAGGTAATAAAGCCAAAGCTGGGCAGATAGCAGGGAACTTTAATACCCTGGTTATGCTACGCGTAAAAGAATTGGCAACAGCAGAAATGCTCACCAATCAGGTAGATACTTGTGAAGTCACCACCATTATGGAAGTCTCAGGGGTGAATGACTCAGCAGACCCTAGTTCATCCGTTGATTTTACCTCAAAGAATGAAGACCGTATCTCAGTTACAGAAATGCCAATGATCTCACCGGCTACGGTTATGGCCTTACCAAAAGGCCAAGCCTTTGCATTGCTAGAGGGCGGTAATCTTTGGAAAATAAGAATGCCATTACCCTCAAAATTAGATGATGAACTAATCCCCAAAAACCTGCAGGAAATATCAAAGGAAATGACTAAACGTTATTTAAGCAATGATCACTGGTGGGCAAGTTAAATGTCAAGCAATACGCAGCGCACAACTTCAGCACAACAAGCCACAGAGCAAGGCATAATTTCATTAACGTTAACCCGAATCATGCAGTTGTTGATATTTTTAATCATGACCCTATTATTTTCTATATCAATTGAATGGCTGGGTATGGCAACTGATTACTGGCAAGAACCTGGTATTCAACACAGTGAAAAGATGCTGGCTCAAGAGTTAAATTATCTAAACGAAGACTTTAAGCGCAGTGCAATTGTAGATAAACCAGCGCAATACGCTAAAAACTTTGCTGATCGTTTTTACCATATAACTTTTAAGGCAACAGGCATACAATCAGCCGTTATTTGGTTAGCAACTCCAACGCCAGAAACTCAGCATAAAACAGCAGGCTTTAGAAAAAAATGTCATGATTATTATCTAGTGGCAGAAAACTATATTTTAGCCGCTATGGTAGTCACACAAGTATTTGCAGTACGACTAGCGGTTTTAACCCTAGCAATTCCAGCCTTTGTGTTGCTGGCAATGTTGGGCTTAATAGATGGACTGGTACAACGGGATATTCGAAGATGGAGTGGCGGCAGGGAAAGCTCATTTGTATATCACTGGGCAAAAAAAGTGCTTTACCCCAGTTTGATATTACCGTGGATTATTTATTTAGCCATGCCAGTGAGTGTGCATCCTAATGTGATTGTACTGCCGTTTGCTGTGTTGTTTTCGGTTTCGGTGACTGTGATGGCTTCTACTTTTAAGAAGTATTTGTGAGGAAAGTTTAATAGTTAGAGACCTTTGCACAAAGAGGCAAATACTCCCTGTTGAACCAAAGAGTCATTTTTTGCTGCCGATTGACTTTGCAATAATAAAAATTGCTACCAAACTGCTTTAAATAAGGGTTTTATTAACAATATGGATTTACTAATTACTGAGTATATGCGCCGTTATATCTGATCTCATCAGAAGATAACAAGTGAAACATTTATTCGTAAAGATATTAGCTGGGATTACATGGTGACGACTAACGCTGTAGTTATTGCCGATGCAGAGTTAGTTTTTATGATGAAGAGAGATGCTTCTTGTATTCTCTGTTGCACATTGAAATGTGGCGAGGCAGCAGTCAATAATAGTTTGAAGCCTGCTCTTACAACGGCATGGTCATCAACTAATAATACGTTTGTTTTGCTCATTAAATCGGAATCTGTGCTGTTATGTGTAACCCTTCATTAGGCTGGGATTGTAGCTTAAAACCACCACCTAGCAATTTAATTCTTTCAGCCATGCCTTGTAAGCCAAATCCTGAAGGTATCGCCTGTAAATCACAGCCTTGGCCATTATCAGAGACTAATAAATTAAGTGTTTGGTTATCGGAACTTATAGTTAGGCTAATAGTGACTTGGCTGGCATTTGCATGGCGGATAATATTAGTTAAACTCTCTTGAATTACTCTGAAAATTTGAATAATGGTGCTTTTATCAATGGCATCAACGTCGTCATCTACTTGTAAATTAAAGGAAGTGTAGGGCGCTCGACTTTGCCAGTGATTAAGTAAGTCCTCTAAGGTGGCTTTTAGTCCTAATTCAGTCAAAATTAAGGGATGTAATTGTTTCATCATTGAGCGGAGAACAATCATTAAATGATCACAAATATCAACAATAGACTGTGTGATTGTCTGTGTATCTGCATTTTTGTGTGATGCGGAGACAGCCATTACTTTAATCGCAGTTAATGATTGACCAAATTCATCATGTAATTCTTGAGACAAGTGCTGTCTTTCGTCTTCTTGTATTTCTAGAGAATGTTGAGTGAGTGCTTGGTTTTGTTGCTGAGTTTTATCAAGTACATCCGTCATATGGTTAATGGCTTTTGCAATACTGTCATACTCTTGGGTGGCAAAGTAGGGAAGTTTTTTTTGATAGTCCCCGCTTTCAACAGTTTTTAAGTTTTCTACAATGGTTTGTATTGCTTGCAAGGTTTTATTAAACACCAAGTGTACTGAAATAAACGTGAGTAAAACCAGGAGTGATATTGAGCTAAAAAAAGCAATAGACTCTTCCCAGGCTTCGGTCATTTCATCCATTGGGTTAGCCTGAATAATGAGAGTTATCAAATTATTGTCATGGGTTTCAATTTGATACTCAGCTTTAGGGTAATCATTTTCTACCAGTTTGATAAACCAACGAGGCGGGTTTTCATTGTGATGAGTAGATAAAGAGTTTTTAGTGATTTCAACAATGGTTCCCGATGTTTTTTTTAACTGAATTTTTAAATGTCGTGTTTGTTCTAATGTGCTGAGTCGAGAGATCCAATTAGTTTTATTGGATTGGGTGCTTTCTATATTAATTTTAATAAGTTGTAAGGCAAGGTTTATAGATGAATCGACTTCATTATTAACTGAGTTCCGAGCTTGCCAGACAGTAATTGTGCCACCCAGCATTAAAATAAAAAGGGAAATTAATAAAATACGGAGACTGATTTGGTAGCGTAAGCTCATAGAATTATATTGAATAAAATTGGTTTAATTAGTGTTTACTCAACACCCATAGCCAATGGGTATTGGCTGGCTTTGGCTTGTCGTAACCAGTAACGTGCTTTATTTTGAAATTTTTGGGTCTTATTAACAGAATATATTTTATATAACATAAACTGTCCGTGGGCATGGCCTTGTTTGGCAGATTTTAAGAACCATTGCTCAGCTTTTGCCACATCATATTCTCCCCCTAAGCCCATATAATAAAGTTCAGCTAGCAGAGTTTGGCTGTTTGAATTACCTAAACTAGCAGAACGCTGACACCAGTCTAATGCTTGTATAACATTAATACGACGTAGTTTATCGCCATAACGATAGGCGTAACAATTCTCAGCAAAAATATCAGCCTCAGAATCTAAACCAAAGTGAGCACAGCCACCTTGCATGAATACTAATGTTAATAGAATAAGTCGTTTCATAAATCAGTTTTTGTTAAATTACTGGGAGAACAAAATGTGCCACAAACCTTTTGATGTTCAATTTTATTAGGCAGTTTTTTTGACTGCATTGCTATATCAGGCGCATGTTTATGAAATTTATTCGTTGGGTCAGCATGTGTGTTTTGGTGCTCTTGATTAAGGATGTAAGGGGTAATGAGTAAGACCATCTCAGATTGGCTGTCATTATCAACAGTTGAGCGAAATAGATGGCCGATTATTGGAATATCAGCAAAGAAAGGTACTTTAGACCGAGAACGAGAAAAACTATCTCGAATTAGCCCGCCTACGGCAACGGTATATCCATGTTTGGCAAAAATTTCCCCCTCTAATTTAGCGGTAGTAACTGTATCAACGGGTAAATTAACCACACCCCCATCATTATTAGTCACAGGGATAAAAGCTGCACTTTCGTTTAATGTTGCATTTTCTTGTTTTAAGATGATATGAATCGTGCCGTCACTATTAATATGAGGAGTCACTTCAAGAGTGGTACCAATTTCTCTTACTTCTGTTTCTGGTGTGGTAATGGTTCGAGTATTGTTAAGCGTGTCAATGGTATCTATTGAATAGCCCCTTACCATGACTCTTTCTTCACCAACAAATAAACTTGCTGGTCGATGGTTTGATGCTACTAGCATAGGGTTAGAAACAACGGTGACACGGTTGTTTTGTTCTAACAGCTCAAGATTAACTTTTATATTATTACTAACATACTCATACAATAAAGTGCCACCGCCAGTGAAAGGGGCACTTCCTAAAGTGATGGGACTTAAGCTATCCCCGCTCAAAGATTTATTTTTCAGCTCAATTTCAACAAGAGAAGAAAAGTCTTCACCAACTTTAATATCCACAATCTTCATGACTAGCATCACTTGAGACTGAGGCTTGTCTAAATTTTTTACTAAAGTGGCAATAGATTTCAACACATCTTGGTTACTGGTTTTGACAATCAATAAATTGTGTTCAGTATTGACAGTGACATGAATAATTTTTCTAACACCAGCAACTAAGGATAATTGTTTAGGGTTTATTTGTTTATTTGTGGAGGCTAAGGAAGATAATTGTTCTACCGTCATATCATCTGGAATAGAGTCGGTTTGGTTGTTGTTTAAGCCTCCTCGACTATTACCTGAGAGACCTCTCCTTTGTCTATTAGTGCGCCCCCCTGAACGGTTTGAGTTTCTTTGACGGTTACTTGCGCCAATACTAGAACCACCTGATTGAGTGCTATTACCAAAAGAAACTTCGACTCTATCATCGTATAAACTTTCAATTGCGGATGCAATTGCTAGCACATTGGGGGTATGTAACTGAAAGACTTTAATCGCATCATCTTGTCCAATGATTAAATCTTTAGCATATTCCTCCGTGGTCATTAAACGAAACATCCCCTTTCCACCTTCATCACGGCGATACCATAAATTACTAATACGGCAGATGGCTTTTATTGCTTGATCTAATGAGACATCTTTTAAGAAAATATTGACTTCTTTTTTTCCAGCCTCAGGTGTGGCAATAATATTGACCTGAGCATCTTCTGCTAAAACACGAATAACATCCATAATGCGTGAACCTTTAAACTCTAACTCAGCAATATGAAAATTTTTGGCATGTACTGAGGAGAAAGATAGCATCAGCAAGGGTAATAAAAAATAGAATCTCAGGGGTGAATGTAATGTATTAAAATTCATAAAGTTACCTTACGATGACTAATTCGCCTAAAGTGCCAACTTCTATCAGCACACTTAAACGTTTAATCTCTTTTATTTTGATGACTTGGGACGGGTCAGCCGGGTTAAAACCTATTTCATCCCCGTTTCTGACCATATAGGTTTCATTGTTTAAAAGCATAATAGCTAGGGGGGACGCGTTATTTTGATGATGCAAAATGCCTTTTAATTTAACTTTAGGTAGTGCAGTACTGGGTGCTTTAGTATAGATTGTTGATGTATTTGCTATTCCTTTCTTTGTGCGTTCGTTTGCTAAAGACTGTAATAATTGATAGGGCACAGCAAAAGGGTCTCTTTCATTGTTTGGGAAAGCAAGGTGATCGACAAAAGAGGCGGGGGGATTGACTGCTCTGATAGCATCAGGATTAACTTTAGTTTTTGTGCTGTCATCACCATTAAACCGCCGATCTAATTCGGTAAAACGTTCAAACATTTGTTTCTGAAATTTGCGTTGTTTTTCAATCATTGAATCGTCTGCCACAGCAGATAAGGAATAGAAAAGTAACCCTGCAATAATCACGATATATAAATGCAATTTAAACATTCTGTTTTATTATGCTGAAATGGAAAAAATAGCTTTAAAAAAGCCAAAATAAATAAAACCCACCAAGCCACCAATTAATAAAATAGAAACAGGCTCAACCATTGAGCCAATGGCCTTAGCTTTACTTTTTAGTTCATTTTCATAATAAAGCGCTGCTTTAAACATAATATCGACTAAACTTCCTGAGCGTTCCCCTACCAAGGTCATATGCTGGATTAAACGAGTAATATGGGGTTGTTTAATGCTTCGACTAAGCGGTTGACCTTGTAAAACTTGTTCTGATATATGGATAATATCTGTGGAAATTGCCTTGTTATTAATTAAGCCAGCACTGATTTGTAAAGTTTCCACTACGGGTAAGCCACTTTTTAATAAAGAGGCAATACTCCAACTGTATTGCGACATTGCACCTGTAGAAATAACCCCGCCAATTAAAGGTATTTTGAGTAAAGCGTTATCCACTAAGTAACGTCCTGACTCGTTGCGATACAGCATAATAAATAAGCTAATTAGAGTGCTAAAAAAAATAACTAACAGTAACCATTGGTTAATCACAAAATCAGAAATATCGATCATACTTTGCATTTCAGATGGGATAGAACGGCCTGTTTTAGCAAAAAAAGCTGCAAATTTAGGCACAACGCCTGTCACTAAAAAGAAAAAAACTCCCACCGCCATGACTAAGGTGACGACAGGATAAATCAAGGTGTTAATAACTTGGCTTTTTAACTCTGCACGGCGCTCTAAATGTTCAGAAATACGATCTAAAGTGAGTGCTAACTCACCACTTGCCTCGGCACTTAAAACCATTTGTACTGCCATTTTAGTAAATATTTTTTCATGTTTAGAAAGAGCCTGAGAAAAAGAGTAGCCAGATTTTATATCCTGATTAATACCTGTTAATAATGCTCTGATACGTCCATGTTGCATGTTTGCAACCAAATCCAATGATTCAGTTAACGTAATACCCGATGCTAAAAGTAAAGCAAGTTGTCTAAAAATAAAGACTTTTTTGCTGACAGTAAACGGTTGCAACTGTTGTAATTGCAGACGAATATCATCCTCTGCCAATGCGTCTTCATCACTATCTAAAGCAGCGGAAATACTGATAGGGTATAAGCCTTGCTCACGTAAAGCTAAAACCAACAGATCCTGATTCTCAGCTTGTTTTTGTCCAGACGTCTCAACACCGTGTGCATCATTCGCCTGGTAATTAAAAATCATAATGTATATTTTCCTCTTTTATTCCCTCTCTCATCCCAGCCTTCTTCCTCAAGGGAGAAGGAGCTAGATCAAGAGCATTAATCTAAACCAGTCGCTTTAAGTCCTCTCCCTAGGGGGGATTAATAGCCAAGTTTTTTTATCATAAGTACCCACTAAACCCACAATCCCAGCCGCTGTAATTCAGCCAAAGAGGTCTTGCCTTGTAATAATTTATCCTTACCATCTTCAGCTAAACTAATAAAACTATTCACCTGCTGTTTTAATTGCGCTTGGCTTTGTTGCCTTGCAATCGCATCTGACAACGAACTATCTACCCATAGGGTTTCAAATAACGGCAGCCGTCCTGAGTAACCAATACCCTGACAATGAGCGCAACCTTTAGGATAATAAATGTCCTGTTGTTCAGCACAATCAAATATTTTTGCTTGTTTTTTGCTTAGTTTCACGGCGACACAGCAATGCTGACATAACCGTCTAACTAAACGCTGAGCAATCACGCACAATAAGGTTGACGCGACTAAATAAGGCTCAACACCAATATCCGTTAAACGAGGAATGCTTTCTAATGCCGAATTAGTATGTAAAGTAGAAAAAACCAAATGCCCGGTTAATGCCGCTTTCATAGCGATTTCAGCGGTTTCTCTATCTCTAATTTCACCCACCATAATGACATCAGGGTCATGACGTAAAAAACTCCGTAACGCCTGAGCAAAACTGGTTTTACTGCTGACTTGCACTTGCGATATGCCCGAAACGTTCATTTCAATGGGGTCTTCGGCGGTTAAAATATTGGTTTCGCTACTAGCTAGTTGATTGAGTGCGGCATAGAGAGTGGTTGATTTTCCGCTGCCTGTTGGCCCTGTAATTAAAATAAGCCCATGAGGTTGATTAATCGTTTGCTTAAAGAGTTGAAGATGCTTTTCAGCCATGCCTATTTTTTCTAAATTTAGCAATTGCTTATCCCCTCCCAATAGACGTAAGGTAGCGCGTTCACCAAATTGAGTGGGTAAAGTCGCCACTCTAATATCAAAGCTTATATCAATGGGGGTTAGGTGGATCATTGCCCCATCTTGAGGAATCCTACTTTCTGCAATATCTAGCTCTGAAAGCACTTTAACCCGACTAATTAATGCAGCTCCCTGTGTTGCATTAAATAAACGACTATCACATTGCAGACGACCATCAATACGATAGCGTAGGGTTAAGCCGTCTTCTGCAGGTTCAAAGTGAATATCTGATGCACGGTTCAAATATGCTTGGTTAAGGATATGATCTAAAGTATTTACAGGATCAAATAAAGGCTGGTTAGCAGATTCTTCGGCATAAGGGTTGATGATAGGGGCGTATTTATGCAAGGTTTGAATAATTAGCTCAGGCTCTGTAATACACAACTCAATGTTTGTACCCATTAAGCGGTTAGCGGTTTGTAACACAGTCCTATCATCAGGATTGGCACAAATGAGCTTGATACTTGAAGAGCCATCATCAGATAAAGGGATTATATGGTATTGCAAAGCACGTTCTAACCCAATTTTACGCAAGCGTATTAAATCAGGTTTAATATCTGCGCTTACAAAGAGAAAACCATTAACTTCAGCATAATTACGATATAGCAACGCTAAAGGTAAGCGTAAGCTAAAGCAGAGTAGGACTAATAAATCAGTATGTTCTTTTCTAGCTTGCTTGCGCAGCTTATCAAAGGTATCTTGAGTAATTAATTGATTGTTTATCGCAGCTTCTAATAAATGCTGTTCTCGTAATACTGACATAAACTAGAGTTGCCTTATACTGGCATTAGATAATGTATGTAATGCATCTTCAAAGGCTTTATCAGAATGAGCCAAGGCTTTTGCTCGCTCATGGGCGATTTCTTTTTTGTGTACGCGTTGCGCTAAAGCTAAATCAAATGTCTGGTTTCCCAAAGCACGCCCTGTTTCCATCACTGCTTTAATTTGTTCTGGGCGATGTTCACGGATTAAATGTGACACAGCAGGGTTGACAATCAGTATTTCATTAACGGGGACTCGCCCGTTATTATCAGAGGTGGGGACTAATGTTTGGGTGATCACGGCTTTTAACACTAAGGATAATTGCTGACGAATAGACACTTGTTCTTCTGCTGAAAACATCCCAATAATACGGTCTATTACACCAACAGCATCATTTGTATGTAGGGTGGAAAATACTAAATGTCCTGTTTCTGCTGCGGATAAAGCAGCACGAATAGTTTCTCTATCCCGCATTTCCCCCAATAAAATCACATCAGGGTCTTCACGCATGGCATCACGAATTGCACCTGAAAAACTATTTACATCACTGCCTAACTCACGCTGGTGAACAATAGACTTTTTATTGATATGAATAAACTCAATGGGGTCTTCTATCGTTAAAATATGGCAAGGGCGATGTTCATTAATAGAATTAATTAGTGCAGCTAAGGTGGTTGATTTACCACTGCCTGTAGACCCTGTAATGAGTACCAAACCTGTATTAAGGTTCGCCATTTGAGGAATTTGCTCAGGTAAAGATAATTCAGCAAAGCTTGAAAAATTGCCCTTTAACCAGCGAATGGCAAAACAAACTGAGCCACGCTCAGAATAGACATTGATTCTAAAGCGTGCTTCAAATTTTGAGGTATAAGCAATATCCAATGCTTCCATGCAACCTGGGTCTTTTAAGTTTTTATAATCCAGTAAATAATCACGAAATTGCTGTAATTGTTCTGGTGTTAATAAACCAAATTGAGAATTTTCTTGTAAATCACCATGTACCCGATAAATAGGGTGACAATGTGCCGATAAGTGAATATCGGAGACATCACTATTAATCGCATGTTCTAAAATCGCTTCAAATATGTGTTGAGTCATTATTTAAGGTCGCTTTATTGCTTTAAGCCCTCTACCTATCGGAGAGAGGGTTGGGTGAGAGGATTAAAAACTAAAAGCGTATTCACAATGCCAATGACAACTGAGTAGATAATACATAAGGTGCTCTAAGGTCTTTATCTCTCTCAACTGTTAACGATAAACGGGTAATCACTACACTATTAGATAGGCTTTCAAGTTGCTGAATAAAATTATTTAACATAGTAAAGTCCCCCGTGAGTTCTAGCCCGATCATCGGGCGTTTAATATCTTGAGTACTTGCTTTGGTTTGAGTGTTAACTAATTTATCCAGACTTTGACTTTCTTCTCCAATATCTGTAATGGTTAAACCTTGTACCTCAATTAAATGGGTAATCTCTGCTTTTAAATCGGCTTGTTTTTCATACTGCTGTAAATCAATAAAGCTTTGTTGATAGCCTGCCATGGTTTTACTTTCTAGCTTAGTCTGAGCTTTTAACTCAGACAAAGATTTTTTTAACTTAAGCAGAGATCCTTTTTTGATGACATTGGATTTTTCCTTATTAATTTTTTTTTGTACTTTTTGCTTGTCTTTTTTTAAGGTGATTAATTGGTTTCTTAGAGGCTGTATATGCAGGATAACAAAGACTGATATAAACAATGTGCCTAATAAAACACTGATTAATCCTAGTTCACGGCTATTTAATCTCTTCATTTACGTTTTCTGATTAATTGAAAATCAAAGCGATAAGCACCCACCAATTCACCACTGCTTAATAAACGACTGGGACTTTGGCTAATGATCATCTCAAACACCCCTAAATGACGGGTTAAGGATTTTTCAAAACGACTTACGGCGGCTAAATTTAATGCCCACCCCATGATACGAAATTGATACCAATTGTCTTCTGTCAAACTATCAAGTACCACATTTTGGTCGATACTTTTAATTAACAAGGGTAAAAAGGCGCGCATAAATTTTTGTCGCTCAATTAAATTAACCTCAACCGCTTTTTTTTGTACTTGTAACGCAGAAAATGAATTTTTTAACTGCACATATTCCTTATTTAGTCGGGAGTATTGCCTATTTTTACTCTTTATTTTTTTATTGGTTTTTTTCAGCGTCTTGTAATTATCTTTTAGGCGTTCAAGTTCATTTTTTGCTTGAGTGACTTGGCTATTAAAGTAAAAACTGCTGCCAAACATAAGCAATAATGATAAAAACAAAGCTAAAACAACTTGCCACTTTCTTTGTTGATAAAACTTAGGGAGCGGGGGCATACCGATAACATAAGGGAGACGACCATTATTTAATTGCTGAAAAAAGTAGTCCTTTGCAATACCCAATAAAGGGAATAAAAAAGGTTCAGGGGATATCTTTTGGTTCTCAGTAAGATTATCAGCTGGCCATTGTAAGAGAGTGCTCGGTTGGTCTAGCTGTGCTTGAAGTTGCTCAAATAAAATCTCAGTACGAGGATGATCTCCCCATAAATAAAGGCTATTTAATGGGTTTTCTTGCTGATCAATGAGGCGTAATAACTCAGCAACAGTTAAACTTTTAGCCAGAGTATTAACAATCTCCATAGACTTAAGCACACCTTGTTCTAATACACTATAAACGAGACTATTAGAATGAAGTTCCAATACTCCTTGCAAGGGTTCAGGGGGGATTAAAGCGGATAAAGAGCCAGTGACAGGGTAAAAACGGTCGATACGTAAATTAAGGCCATTAAATAGCTGTATCCAACGTACTTGTTCTGTTGCACCCATCGCGGCACAAAATAAAGGGGCATCTTTATCGCTACGATACCAACCACACTGCACAGCTGTTTCTGCTTGCTGCATCTCATTTTGTAATGCCAGGTATTTATCCAGTGTTTGCTGATCTAATTTACCTTGTGAAATAACAATATCGCCAAATTTAGGTAACTTACCGCCCAAACTGGCAGCACGATGTCGGTTTTCTTGTTGAGTTTTAACAACCGCATCACGCTCAGTCTCACTAATAATCCCCATTTGAACCAGAAGACTGCCAATACTCCACTGAGGTGCTTGCTCGCTATGCAGCGTCTCCATCTCCCAGCGTACAATATTGGCTATTTTATCTTCTGTTAATTGCTTATTATCAGAAATAGGTAAGTCTAATAAACCTAAAGCCATACGCGAATGCAGCATAATGGCTCGGTCGGGTAGTTGAGTTACCTGTGTTGATAATTCAGCTAAGACATTGGAGAGAGTGTCTTCTGTTAATTCAGCAGGCTGTGCCGAAGCTAAAATATTTAGTCGATCACCTTCACGAGCAATAACCGCCGCACTGAGCTGGAATCCATCGGTATAGAAAAATAAACGTGCATTAAAATTCGTTTTTGTAGAGGGTAATTTAAACCGTTTTAATAAGGGTTTTAGATCAAGCATTATTAACGTCCTGTAATACAACGAGTATTTTTTCTAAAACACCTTCAATATTTTCAATCACCTCATTATTCCAAAAGCGTAAAACGGTATACCCTTGCTGATTTAAAAAGGCACTGCGTTTATGATCATAATCTTGTTGCTCTTGATGTTGAGAGCCATCTAATTCAATGATTAAAAAACGCTCTAAACAAACAAAATCCACAATATAAGGATGAAAGGGCACTTGTCTGCGGAATTTACAGTTTAATAACTGTCTGCTTCTTAGCCTTTGCCAGAGAATTTGTTCTACGTCTGTTTGGTTTTTGCGTAGGTTTCTGGCGTTTGTTAATAAATTCATTTATTTAATATACCCTTACCCCAGCCCTCTCCCTACGAGGGAGAAGGAGCTAGAGCGGTAGTTTTTTAAAAAAATGTTCGCAGTTGTTAATATCATAATTTCCAAAGATAAAAATACACTAGCTCTTAAAGCCCTCTCCCTACGAGGGAGAGGGCTGGGTGAGGGAGTATTAAAATAGGTCATTCAATTACCAAAGGAACTGGAATCTGAGTATAGCGAGGAATGACTTTAAGAATATGTTGGTCTTTTATTTCACATGATTCAATTTTTTGATTAGGTGTATTAGGTGATGCACAAGTAGTCGTATCACCATCCACCCCTACAAAAACAATATGTTCACCAGCAGGAATACGTATTGCCGTTGCATCTGCATTGTCTTCACTCTTCCAAAGAGCCCCACCTAAAATACTATTCTCAATGCCACCAATAAGTAGGGGTGAATCGGCTACTGTATAATGATAAGTCTGCCAAACAGAATCATTTGATTTATCTACGTCACTTAAATCTATTTGTATATTTTTAAAAACTGATAAAGCAATAATAATAGGGGTTGGTATTTCAGCCTCAGTTTTATTTTCAA
>Ga0105357_10001274_pt1 | contig 13591 bp, 13 predicted proteins | sample GOMGulsemesocosm_4_FD_83660 | JGI IMG/M metagenome (GOLD analysis project Ga0105357, IMG submission 83660) | Methane-oxidizing microbial communities from mesocosms in the Gulf of Mexico - GOM15B Gulf of Mexico | ecosystem: Environmental > Aquatic > Marine > Cold seeps | place: USA: Gulf of...
ATGATGATTATTTCTCCATCCCAACCTTCTTGGCGTAGGCTTGGGGCCAATTGTGCAGCGGCGTGGCTGGCTCCGATAATGACACAAACGGCTTTCATAAAATTACCTATTTAATGTGTGACAAGTGCAGCTTGGAAACTGAACTCCAGTAATCTGTTTAGAACAATTCAGTAATTTGTTACAACAACAGTTGAGACCCAACAAGTATTTTGTCACTGTTGACAACAAACTATTGTAACCTAGATGATGGCAAGATAAATCCAAAATTTCAGTTTACATTCCTACGTTATAACGGCGATTAAATTGAGCACTTAAAATAACGGCAAAGATTTACAGCGCTTACAAAAAAGCCACGATATTTAAGGTTATCGTGGCTTTTTTGTGGCTGGACTTAAGCTACATTTCCGGCTCGTTGCTGATTATGAAAACGCTGGCGATAAGCTCGAGGCGTCAATCCTGTTTTACGTTGGAATAAACGGCTAAACGAACTTAAATCAGTGTAACCAACCTGTAGCATGACGCTTTCTACGGGTAGGCCGCTGTTTTCAAGCATGCGTTTGGCGGTGTCGATCCGCAAATTTTGAAGATAGCGGTTAGGCGTTTCTTCAAGAACCTGCTTAAAGCGGCGAATGAGCGTTCTTGTACTTACCGCCAACTCGTCTGCAAGTTGATTCAGTGAAAAGCGCTCTTTCATGTTTCGCTGTAGCCAAGCCTGAGCTTTACTGACGAGAGGGTCATTGTGCTCAAGTTGATTTTCAAGGGTAAGAAACGCCGTTTGCTCAACTTCGTTGGTATTAATTAGCGTCGCTTTGGCGCACTGATTAGCAATGCTCTTGCCCATGAAGCGCTCAATTAAGCGCAGTGCCATGAGTTGCTCAGAGTTGGCTGCCGCGCCTGTCATTACCCGATTGTGTTCAACATACAACTGACGGATGTTGAGGTTGATATCTGGGTAACGTTGACGAAATTTCTTGTCGAGCCACCAGCTTGTTGTTGCGGTACCGCCTTTTAATAAGCCGGTTTCGGCCAATATGAAGCTGCTGGTGCAATGCCCCATCAAGGTTTTGCCCTTGCTGTGTTGGGTCTTTAGCCAATCAGTAAGCGGCTGCATTTGTTTAAGCTTACGATTAAATGCTACTTCGCCGGCGTAAAACAACGATGGTACAACGATAACTTGTGCATCTTCTGCAAGGTCTAAGTCTCCATCTACACAAAAGCGCAATCCTCCGGTCGAAGTAACTTCCTTTGCTCCAGGGCTCAATACTTTGGTGACAAATTGGCCTTCAGTATCGCCATGTTGTTTACGCCAATAAGCGTTGGCGATATGGAGATTGTCCTGAACCTTGGCGATGCTTGAGGTGTAGCAATCATCGTAGGCAATTAGTGCAATAGTTGGCATGGCGATATCTGCTATTTAGGGTGGTTTTTGACAGAGTAAGCATTGTATCCGCTTAGCTCAGGTGTGTTTTGGTCTTTGCAGGCCAGTAATTTGTCCATAGTGGACACTAAAAAGTCGGCATAGTCGTCGGGGCTGGTGCCATTTTTATGGAACTTCCATGACTTCAAATACCAATCTTGAATTAAGGCCATTAAGGCCGATGCGGCAAGTTCTGGATTGGAACAGGACATTTGGCCTTGCTCTATACCTTGCTCTATTAAATTTCGTAAATTAGCGGTGTCGATCAAATCGAACTGTTTGGCCTTGTCTTTCTGTTCACTGGCCATGGCTTTTGCTTCCATGAAAACGAAGCGGTACCAAGGGCGGAATAGGCTGCTCATGTACACGTAAGTCCGCAATCGTTCCTCAAGGCGTTGACGAGGATCACCGGTTTCGGAGTTGAGTGAATAGGCCAGCGGGGTCAGGTGAACACTTAAAAAGGCCTGGGCCATTTCGGCAATATTATCTTTGCTGCTGATGTAGTTATACAAACCACCCATGCTGATGCCGGTTTTCTGACTCAGGTCCCGAAGAGACATCGCGTCAAAACTACCCTGATGCGCTAGCTCAAAGGTCGCGTTAAAAATGAGCTCGAGGTTCTTTACGGCGGACGTTTCACGCTTAACCTTGATTTCATCTTTGAATAGCTTGAAAAACGCGCAGTAGGTCGTGTCGTTACAAATAGGTAACTTCTCTCTAAAGGCGTCAAACGAGTTATTGTGTGGCCAGCTGTTCATGAGTATCACTCTAAAACGGTAAATAAAGACAAAAAATAGACTATCTTTACTTATTCATCGTAAATGTTGGTTTTGCGCTTGACCTTATGATTTGAATCACGCAAAAATAGCGAACGTTCGCTCTTTTTTAAAACCATAACGAATTTGACCCAATGATTCAATGAATTCCGTGTGTTTTTATCAATTTTAGGGTTTAAACCGACAGGTAGGCACAGTTTGCTTGCCCCTATGTTTTTGTCGTGAGCCAGATGATCGTTATGCGTATTCAATGATAAGAAGCTCAGAATTTCAGCCTGTAGTGGTATTTAGGCAATTAAGTAAGCTGATATATACGATATATCTTAACTAAAACAATTATATTCGAAACGATGACAATGGAGACTCCAATGGCCGAGTATCAAAACACAGCAATTTTATTGGCAAAACGCCCACAGGGCGAAGTTAAAGACGATGACTTTACCATTGAAACCAAGGCAGTTAGGGCCTTGGAGGATGGGGAGTTTCTCATCGCGAATGAGTACATATCACTAGATCCGTATATGCGCCCACGTATGAATGACATGAAGGGCTATATGGATCCTGCTGTAATCGGCGCCGTAATGACAGGTGAAGCGGTAGGTAAAGTTGTCGAATCTAAATCCGACAAGTACCAAGTTGGTGACGTTGTGACCGCCTATACCGGCTGGCAAACGCATCACATCGCCCGTGGTGATGAAGAGGGAATTTATAAGGTTGATAACAGCAAGGGCTTGCCGTCTTCAGTCTATTTAGGCGTCGCTGGAATGCCTGGTCGTACCGGCTATTGCGGCTTGATGCATGTTGGCAAACCAAAGAGTGGTGAAACTATTGTGGTATCAGCAGCGAGTGGTGCTGTAGGTTCTATGGTAGGCCAGATAGCAAAAGCGGAAGGCTTGCGTGTTGTTGGCGTGGCCGGTGGTGCGGAAAAATGTGCTTACGTTACTGATGAGCTAGGCTTTGATGCTTGTATTGATTACAAGGCGGGAAATTTAGACGCTGATCTGAGTGCAGCTTGCCCGAACGGCGTCGACATTTACTTTGAAAATGTTGGTGGCGCGCTAACTCGTGCTGTCGCTAAGCTACTAAATGCAGGTTCGCGAGTTCCAGTTTGCGGTTATGTTTCGGCGTATAACGCTGAGAATATGGCCGAGGTTGAAACCCCATTTCATGTCTTTGGTGCAATGGAGCAGCCACCTGAGCACCGCTTCTTTTTGGTCACCGAATGGCAGGCTGATCATAAAGCAAATACCGATCTCTTAGCGGGCAAAGTTGCCGATGGCAGCATTAAATATCGCGAGTCAGTAGCCGAAGGGATTGAGAGCTCAGTAGCAGCGTTCCGCGGCATGCTTACCGGTAAGAACTTTGGCAAGCAAGTCGTCAAAATTTAATTTTAGTTACTATAATCGTCCAACATTCACTCTATCTGGAGATACTATGAATATTGATTTTACCGCAGAAGAATTGGCCTTCCAGCAGGAAGTTCGTCAGTTTTACGCGGACAATTACCCAAAAGACATCCAAGAAAAAATAAAAAACAATATACACCCCGCGAAGGAAGACTTTATTCGCTGGCAGAAAATTTTGAATGACAAAGGTTGGTTCGCTGAAAACTGGCCAGCAGAATACGGCGGCACAGCTTGGACCCCAACCCAGAAGTATATTGTTCAACAGGAAAAGGCCAGTGCCTACGTTGTCGGAACAATTCCATTTGGTGTGACCATGGTTGCCCCGGTGATTTACACCTATGGTACCGAAGAGCAAAAGCAACGTTTTTTGCCGGATATTTTAGCGTCTAATGTATGGTGGTGTCAGGGTTATTCTGAGCCAGGTGCAGGTTCTGATTTGGCCTCTTTGAAAACCAGTGCGGTACGTGACGGTGATGACTATGTTATCAACGGAACCAAAACTTGGACAACTTTAGCCCATTGGGCCGAGTGGATGTTCTGCTTGGTTCGTACTGATCCCGATGCTCCAAAGAAGCAACAGGGTATTAGCTTCATATTGATCGATATGAAAACTCCAGGTATTTCAGTTTCGCCTATCCTTACGCTTGATGAAGAGCGTGAAGTGAACGAGGTGCATTTTGATAACGTACGTGTTCCAGCTGCCAACTTAATTGGCGAAGAAAATAAAGGTTGGACTTACGCTAAGTTATTGTTAACACATGAGCGTACTAGCATCGCGAACGTTCAAAATTCAATGAAGCGTTTAGAAGGCGTTAAGAAGCTAGCCAAAGAAACTCCAGCCCATGATGGCGAAGGTAGCTTGTGGGATGACAGCTTATTCAAAACCAAAATTGCTAATGTTGAGTTGGATCTAGTCGCACTTGAGTATACCGAGCTACGAACCTTAGCGGCGGTTGCTTCTGGTGGCGCACCGGGGCCTGAGTCTTCAATTTTGAAGATCAACGGCACAGTAATTATGCAGGCAATTGACGAGTTATTTGTTGAGCTTGCCGGCTACCATGCTGTGCCATTTACTCAGGCGCAATATCACGACGGTTTTGAAGGCGATCGCATTGGCGATTGGTTTGAGTCCAACACGGGCCCGCACTACTTTAACAACCGTAAACAGTCCATCTTTGGTGGTACTAACGAAATTCAAAAAGGCATTATTTGTAAGGCCGTATTGGGTCTGTAAGGAGCTGCATCGTGGACTTTTCTTTTACTGAAGAACAACAGCTATTGAAAGATAGCATTGAAAAATTTGTCAGCACCGATTACGACTTTGAAGAGCGCCGTAAGTTGGTTGCCTCTGATCTTGGTTATAGTGCCAAGCATTGGGCAATGTTTGCTGAGTTAGGTTGGTTGGGCATGGGCTTTAGTGAAGCCGATGGCGGCTATGGTGGTTCTGCCACAGACATGATGGTTGTCATGCAATCATTTGGTAAGGGCTTGGTTATCGAACCATTCCTAGCCAACTGTGTTTTGGCCGGCAGCGTGGTTTCTCAGCTAGGTAACGCAACTCAAAAAGAAACACTTATCGGCGGCGTAATCGGCGGTGAAGTGCAGTTGTCATTGGCTCATGCTGAGAAGCAAGCTCGTTACAGCACGACTAACTGTCTGACAACTGCTGAAGCAGATGGCAAAGGCTTCCGTATCAACGGTGAAAAAATCGTTGTGCTTAATGGTACTAATGCTAATCAGTTGCTAGTTGTGGCTCGTACGGCTGGTAAGCAGTCTGAGCAAAAAGGTCTTTCTGTTTTCGTTGTGCCAGCAGACGCCGAAGGCGTTAGCATTAATGGTTACACCACGGTTGATGGCTTTAAAGCGGCTGACATCAAGTTCAATAATGTCAGTGTTGATGCTCAGGCCTTATTGGGTGCAGCCGGTGAGGCATACCAAGCGCTTGAGTTAAGCCTTGATCGCGCACGTATTGCTGTTTGTGCCGAAGCTGTTGGTAATATGGAGTCTTTATTAACGAAGACTGTTGAGTACAGTAAAACCCGTAAGCAGTTTGGTTTTACCTTGTCTTTCTTTCAGGCACTTCAACATCGTATGGCGGATATGTTTATCGAATGCCAGCAAGCAACATCAATGTTGTATATGGCCGCTATGAAGATGGATGCTGGTAGTGAAGACGCGGCTATTGCAGTTGCCGGTGCTAAGGCGCGTATTGGTCAAGCTTCTAAATTGGTTGGCCAGGAAGCTGTGCAATTGCACGGCGGAATGGGCGTGACAGATGAGCTAGACGTTGGACATTACTTTAAGCGTTTAACCATCATCGATACCTTGTTTGGTAACAGCGATTTTCACTTAAAGCGTTACAGTGATGCGATGAGTTAAGTTTTCGAACCTTGAAAATTTAAAGCTGAAAATAAAAAGCCAACATTATGTTGGCTTTTTATTTTGTCGGCGAAAACGAATGGTTCATAAATTAGAGCGTTAGTCTGGTTAATATTACCGTAGCTAAATACACTCTAAACTAACAATTTTATTCTGCACATCTACGCCAACTGATCAGGCGGCAGTTTAGGGTTAACCCTCAATAATTTTGGGATCAGCTTCGCTCTTCCAGCTGTAGGCGCTTAGTAGTAATAGGCCTGCAAATATTCCGAGGTTTTTGATGAAGTTTTGCAATTCATGAGCGCCATCCACACCGGAAAAATTCCAGAAGTCATGTAGCTGAAAGTTTATGACGAGCACCATAGCCGCTAAAACTAAAGCCAGCCACTGGGTGTAGCGGTTCATTAAAATACCGATGCTACAGGCAATTTGCACTGAGCCGGCGGCCGCAAGTAAAAATGGAATGAACACCATTGCATGTTTTGACATCAGCGCGACATGGTTGTCCCAGGCTACAAATTTTAAAACTCCAGGTATTAAAAAATAAAGTGCCAATAGGCAGCGGCCTGCTATGGCTAGTGTATTCTTCGTCATATTACTCTCGTTGTAGTGTCTTTATTGATGTTGTGCTATCGAAGCTTCACGATATGATTGTAGTGTAAACCTGCAGCGGCGTTAGATGAAGGGCTATAATTCCCAAAGCCGTGTTTTTAAGCCGTACAACTTTGTCTTGGCGCTGAAAGTCAATGAAAGTGTGCCATTGTTGTCGAATTATTGATGAGAAATAATTCAGTTTGATGCAATCACGCCGTTTTCTTGGTCTTAATCGCCAGTTACTTCTTTGTGCTTTAGAGGGACGTTATTCTTCTGTAAGCTATCACTCAATAAAATTAATTGTCGTTACTCGCCGCTTACTGGTAAGTACAGATCATCAACACTTTAGCTTAAAGGCCCGATATGAATTACACCGCAATTCGTTATGAAGTTAGCGAGAAAATATTAACCATTACTCTCAACCGTCCTGAAGAGCTCAATGCCTTTACGATAGAAATGGCCAATGAATTAATTCATGCTTTTGACCGAGCAAGTCAAGATGATGATGTGCGCGTTGTGGTTGTTACTGGGGAAGGGCGTGGTTTTTGTGCTGGTATGAAACTGAATGAAGCGGGTAACGTATTCGGCCTCAATGAAGATTTACGACCAAGCTTGGCTGAAATGGCTAATTTGGATGAGGCCCCTGAGGGCTTACGAGACACTGGTGGAACCGTAACTTTAGCCATTTATAACTGTACCAAGCCTGTTATAGCCGCGATTAACGGCGCAGCAGTTGGTATTGGCGCAACCATGACTTGTGCGATGGATATCCGTTTAGCGTCGACAAAAGCAAAAATGGGCTTTGTCTTCACCAAATTGGGAATTACCCCTGAAGCTTGTTCGGCGTGGTTTTTACCCAAGATCGTGGGTATTTCTCAAGCGTTGGAGTGGGTCTATACCGCCGACATATTTGACGCTGAAGAAGCCAAAGAGGGCGGCTTGGTAAAGTCTATTCATGAGCCCGATGATTTGTTACCCGCAGCGTATAAGATTGCCCGCCGGATTGCGGACAATACTTCGCCGGTAGCAGTGGCTTTGGCCAGACAAATGTTGTATCGCTTGTCCGCAGCTGAGCATCCAGCCGAGGCTCATAAGGTGGATTCCTTGGCCATTTTTTACCAAAGTTTGAAAGATGGAAAAGAGGGTATTGATGCGTTCTGGGAAAAGCGTCCGGCTAAATTTGAAACTAAAGTTTCTAGCGATATGCCGAGCTTTTATCCCTGGCAGAAAGATAGTTAAGCCACTGTAAGAGCTCTATATAGAGTATTTATGTTTTGTGTCGTTGAATTCCAGCGCGGCTCTGGCTCTGGTGTCATATCGGAGCTTGCCGCATAATAGTGCTTTTTTCGACACCGGATTCTATTTATGAACATCGCCTCAAGCTCGATTGTGACACCAGGCATTTATCGTCATTACAAAGGCCAAGATTACCAAGTTTTAGATGTTGCCCGTCATAGTGAAAGCCAAGAGTATTTTGTGGTGTATCGCTGCTTATACGGGGACTACAGCTTATGGGTTCGACCCTTAGGGATGTTTACCGAAACGATAGAGCTCGGGGGTAAAATCGTGCCGCGTTTTGCATTAGTTGAAGCCGCGGGCCAATTTTCGTCCGGCGCCGATAAATAACATGGGTGACACTCCGCTAGCAAGTAAGAACCCTCTTACCTTATCGCCAGCTGAGCTGGCCGTACTGCCGCTACCTGAGCAAGATCGGTATTGGATGGGCCAAGCCCTTGCCCTGGCTGAGATGGCGGCTGAAAATAATGAGGTGCCTATTGGCGCCGTTATTGTTTGTGATCATCGGCTTATTGCTGAAGGTTTCAATCAGGTGATTGGCAGTAACGACCCAACGGCCCACGCCGAGATTGTCGCCTTGCGCAATGCCGCGACAGCACTTCAAAATTATCGACTCGTTAATTGCACCCTTTATGTGACCCTTGAGCCTTGTTCAATGTGTGCAGGCGCATTGGTTCACTCGAGGGTCGAACGTCTTGTCTATGGCACCACAGAGCCGAAAGCCGGCGCCATTGAAAGTCAGTGCGAGTTTCTGGATGCTGACTTTGTCAATTGGCAGGTCGAACACCAAGGTGGTGTCGAGGGCGATGCCGCGGCGACGGTATTGTCTGCTTTTTTTAAGCGTCGCCGAGAAGAGAAGCGGGAAGAAAAAATTCGAGCCCGCCTACAAGCAGGTGATATGGATTAGCATATTTGTTGCCTTGCTCGAAACCCTATAATTTCATCCAGATTAATCCGCTAGCGCAGTGCTTTTAATTCTATCGCTACCTTCCTAGCTGGCAGTTCAGTATAGGGAAGGGCGCGTACCAAAATCGAGTTTACACTGGCACCAGGAGCTCGCTTACTGGATAAATATGCCGATCAATGTTGCGCTAAAGCCGAGCCAAGGCTATTCCATCAGTGTCGCTAAGCTTTCCCCGATGAATGAGCTATCTACCAATATTGTTTGCGCGATCTGCGCAGTGTCGATGCACAGCGCATCTTGCCGCTAGAGCAAATAACGCAATGTTGATTCATCGCTTCCAAATCATTTGCTTTATGAGCCTCAAACTCCTCAGGTGAGAACCATACAAGCCGTGGCTAAACACTCGACCACTATACCTTTCTAGCTGTATTAGTTGATTTACGCGCCTATATATTAAATAAACATAATATTCGTTAAATTTTCTGAGCATTTGTCCACATTTTTACTAATGTAATTATAAGACTTTTTAAAAGTGGTCGATAAATATAATAGCTAGGGAAACTCTGATTAAGCCCCGCCAGTTCTCTGCCCGCCCTTTGGGGCATACAGAGCAATGCAGCAGCGGTGTTAATGAATTTCACTGGGCAGCCTGCATTCATTGCCTTGCTGCTACACCGCTCTGTATGCCAGAGGCGGGCGGACTTGATCAGAGGTTCCTTAGGTAAAGCATTTTGCCCTCCAGTCATAAAAATAACGGGGCGAAGTAGGGGATTATAGTTGCTAGGTTTCAGCGGATCGCTGAGTAGACTAAACAGGATGTAAGTGTAATGACAAAAATAACACCCAGAAATCATGAAGTAGAATTACCTGAGGAGCGTTTGATTGTTAGCAAGACCGATGTAAAAGGCCGTCTGCTTTATGCCAATCGACCGTTTATGGAGATTTCTGGATTTGTCGAATCTGAACTGCTGGGAAAGCCCCACAACCTAATACGACACCCAGATATGCCAAGATCAATTTTTCAGCTGCTGTGGAACACTTTGCAAAAAGGAGATGAGTTCAACGGCTACGTTAAAAATATTTGCAAGAACGGCAGCTTCTATTGGGTGCTTGCCAATGTAAGCCCTGACTATGATGACCAAAGTAAGCTGCGTGGATACTACTCGGTGCGCCGTAAGCCGAGTGTTTTTGCGATAAGCGTCATATCAAAAATTTACCAAAAAATGTGCAAGGCCGAATCTTCGGCGTCTTCGCCAAAGGTGGGGATGGAAAACGCCAGGCTGATACTTGAAGAGCAGGTCGTAGAATCGGGGATGAACTACTTACAGTTTATAAACTACCTCGAGAATGATAATGCAAGTTCGCAGCAAGGTGGCTTAAAAAATGTCGGCTAAAAATAAAAGCGTCTTTGAAAATACCACGAGTGAAGGTATTCCTTTTTTACAAACCCGTGCAAAAATTGCTGTGTTACTGCTCACGCTGATAAGTTGCGTCAGTAACCTTTGGGCCTTTTTTAGTATTGAATCCAATGTGCTGTTTTTTATCCCAACCTTAGCTTCAATAGCTATAGGAGCTTGGATAATCATTCGCAGTGCTGCCGCTTTCGCTGTTATCGATTCAGTATTTACAACGGTTAGCCTAGCCAATAAGGGCAATCTACATCATCGTATTACCAACACTATTGGCATGGGTGAATTAGGCCACGTAGCGTGGGAATTGAACGATTTTTTAGACCGGATAGAGGCATACTTTAAAGAAGTTAACAGTTGTTTTAATCATGTTGCTAAAGGTTCGTATGATCGCAAGGCGCTGAGTAAAGGTTTACCTGGGCAGTTACGCGAATCATTGAATTCAATAAATTTGTCAATTGACAAGATGAAAGAGGGCATGGATTTAATGGCGGCCAACGAGCTGCATTCAGAGTTACATAATTTAAATACCGTACATTTAATCAATAATTTAAAAGCTAATCAAAATGATTTGGATCGTATCTCTAAAGGAATTGTCGAGATAGAAGCTATCGCTGAAGAAAACGGGTCGGCCGCTAAAAGCAGCAGCGAAGAAGTTGAGACTATGGCTCGAAAGTTACAAGAAATTAACTCCAGCATACAAAACGTAGCGGAGGTGGTGACGGAACTGGGTAACGATAGCGAGCGAGTCTCTTCGTCTTTGTCAATAATAACTGAAATAGCCGACCAAACTAGTTTATTGGCTTTAAACGCAGCGATAGAGGCTGCCAGAGCTGGAGAGCAAGGCCGCGGTTTTGCCGTTGTCGCTGAAGAAGTTAAAGCCTTGTCTAACCGCACCAAAGAAGCCGCGATTGAAGTGTCTTCTACTATGGCGGGGTTTAGTGACCGAGTAAAAGATATGATTCAGAAAGCTGAGCGCTCGAACGAGTCAGCCGGATCAATGAATCAACAGGTTGATGCATTCAAGCATCAGTTTTCAGATTTTGCAGACTCAGCTGACAATATTCAACGTAATGTAGCGAATGCCAAGGATAGAACTTTCGGAACGTTGGCTAAGCTTGATCATATAATATTTAAACAAAATGGTTATCTTGCCCTGGATGATTCCGAAGACCGCAGCGTTGAGGTAAAGGCTGTCAGTGTTGACCATCATGGCTGCCGTATGGGACATTGGTATTACCAGGGTGATGGCGCCACAAATTTCTCTCACATGAATGCCTACGGCGCATTAGAAAGCCCCCATGCATTGGTTCACAGTTCGGTGTTAAAAGCAGTTAGCCTACGACAAAATAATTGGCGCAGTAATGCTGAAATTAGAAATCAGATTGTCTCAGCGATGAGAACAGCAGAGGAACAAAGTGATTTAATTTTGGAAAATATTGACGTAATGATGGACGAGAAACATGGCGGCTTGAATTAAGCGTAAAGGAGGCGGCGCCGCAGACTCGGCTCAAACAATAAATAGTCTTAAGCCCGAGAACAGCTAGTGTTTACAGCTTGCTTAGGTTTATTTAGTTGTATGAATTAATAGGGCTTATGCGGCCTAGCTGTTAAAAGCCGCATAAGCTAAGAGCGTTAGTGAAATAGTTGCTGGGCAGTGAGCTCAGCGACTTGTTCCGTCGACGCGATAAGCTCGTGTAGGTCCTCGACCTTCCCGGTGTAACTCAATTGAGAACTCAGCGAAAATAAGCTCGTTTCTAGTTGCGCTAAGGCTTCCAAGCGCACGCTGCGAACAGCCTCATTATCTTCACATAAGTGCACAATGTCTTTGTGTAGTTTAATTAAGGTTTGCTCAGCTTTTAAGCAGTCCCCCGCTGCCATTAAGGATGCCGCTAGATTATGGCTCGAAATTACTCTCATAGTGACCATATCCTTGTTAGCGCTCTCCCCAAGTAGCATACAGCTGAGCTCTTCCCCCGCACTAAAAAACTCACACGACTTTACGTATGCTCGTTTTTGGTGGTGCTCCGTCCCGCTGTCTATTAGCTTGCGCCAGGCGGCGGCGGCCATTGATGGATTGTTTCTCAGGGCGCTGCGGTGGTGAGGGCAAAAGTGTTTCATGAGGAATTCCTGCATGTTAATGATAATCGTTATCATCTAGTTTATGACTGCATAGCTTTACTGTCAACCATTTAAAACAATTAGGGCAGCTGTGGCACCTGGCCCCGTTGTTGGCTAGCTGTGAAGATCAAAATGTGGAGCCTGTGCAGTACTGGATCAACGAATGGATGGCACTGGGAGTGCATCTCTGAGAAGCTATGACTCCGCCTTTAAGAATCAGTGAGAGTTGGTGTGGGTATTGGGTCGGGTGAAACCTAGGGGCTGGGCTTGATGGTGATCATTGGGCTTTGGTGAGTCCTATTCGAGTTAAACGGTGTATTTGCTACAGTCGCCGCTTAACTCGATGATTCTAATTATTGTGTATGGCTGGGCAGAGTTTATTCTGACGTCGCTTTATTGAGGGAAGTTTGTTTATGGTGGGCATAAATCGACGTAGCCAAGCCAATGGATAGGTAGCATAAAATAAATATTAAACCGCCAATACGCTCGCCACTGCCATAAATAGGGTCTAAGCGGCTGAACAGCATCGCATAGATATTACCCACTAATACCGCATAAACCACGATAAACCATAGGTAGCGCTTTTCTATCGAAACAAAGATTGTCGCGAAAATCAGTACAGCAATACCGGCGTAGTCATCTAAAGATAAGGGCCAATATTTGTCGGTTGTCATTAGTACCCAGGTTTCCGCGATACTCATTAAAACAATAAATACCCAGCTGTAAATAGTTAAGAATCGTGACATGTGAGATTAGTCCTTAGTTTAATTATTCTTGTGAATGCTGATGCTCAACCTAAAGATGCAGCTGGCTAGCATTAGGGTTCACCGCAGTGAACCCTATGACGATAAATGTCTGTGGTGATTCTAACAGGGATCGATGTGCCATAGCTCTATTAACAGTCGTCAATCCAAAAACCAGTGCTAATATATTTACGCCAGCTCATCTTATCCGCAAGTTGAATAGATAGAAGTTTGCTCAGGGTTTGATCTGGGAATTGCGTAGCAGGCGTTGTGAAGCAGGAGTTGAATACGGGGCCGTGGATAGGGTGGGGCTTAAGTGGCAAGGCAGATGAGCCAAATAACTAGACCCCAAAATTTCAGGGTACTCTTTAAGTTGCTGTTTGATATAACTTTTTAAAAAAATCCTTGACGCTAGCTGCCCCGATCCCTATTATACGCCGCCTACGCACTCGTAGCTCAGCTGGATAGAGTACTCGGCTACGAACCGAGCGGTCGAAGGTTCGAATCCTTCCGAGTGCGCCATATTAAAAACCCTGGTTCTTTGAA
>Ga0105357_10001276_pt1 | contig 13566 bp, 8 predicted proteins | sample GOMGulsemesocosm_4_FD_83660 | JGI IMG/M metagenome (GOLD analysis project Ga0105357, IMG submission 83660) | Methane-oxidizing microbial communities from mesocosms in the Gulf of Mexico - GOM15B Gulf of Mexico | ecosystem: Environmental > Aquatic > Marine > Cold seeps | place: USA: Gulf of...
TATTGCTGGATATTATCAGAACCCTTTAACTGTTGTTATGATGCTAGCCATTCAATTAGTCTTTATTGTTTTACTCATGAAGTTTTTTGGTAAAAAGACTGAAGGTTAAAGGCTGTAAAGTAAAAAGGTTTTAATGCTATAACGTTAAAGCATTAAAACCTTCTAGCCTTTTACTTTATCTATTTATCACGACTGAATTTTCTGCAATCACTTCATATTTAATCGCTCGGTTTTCATCATATTTTTTAAAGCGACTAACGGCGACTGACTCATCCGTATATAAATCTTGTAAGAATGAAAATGCCACGGGTTGATAGTTTAAAGATATTTCTACTGTAAATTTAGTACTATTAAACTGGCTTACATCAATTTGATAACGAACTTTGTCTTGTCCTTGAACAAAATCATTATCACTATTCGCTAAACCATATACCGCGACATCTTCAGGTGCTGTTGCTTTATCAAAACCTGGTGGTAATAATCGATTATCTTTTAAATACTGTGCCGCTTGAAGTAATGTATAAGTCACCTCGTTATCAACATTACCCATCACTGTTTCATAAAGCTGAACTTGATCTTGCTCTGTAATTAATTGGTAATGTGGCTCATAGGTATTGCGGTCAGAATCTGCATCATTACCAACAATCGCGCCATTATCTTGCGTTTTACCTGACTCAAACACAATAACATTTTCGTCGTTTTTAACCGTTACATGTAGATATGCTCTACGTGATGGGTAAGCTGTTGGTAATTTATGACCAATTACATTAGTTACCTGAAGATCAACAATTAAGTTGTCATCAACAATACTTGCACTTTGAACATTAACTGCACCTGCCGTTTTTATAAATTCACGATTACGGGCAATTAAATTGTCAAAACTTACACCTTCTGTATTTAGTTCCGCTGCATTATTTTTTAGAATACTCATCATATAAGTATTTGCGCCTAAAAATAAATGTTGAGAAAACTGATTTCGAGAAGAAACGCCATTCGGTCTATTTGCAATTCTAACACCAGCATCATTTATTTGTGGCATATGACACTGTTGGCAGGTTGAAGGAGTACTACCTTCATCTGCAAAATCACTTTCTGCCCATTCACTGTAAGGCATTTGCTCTGGAAAAGTTTGGTTTTCAACAATTGTTCCACTCATATCAACAAAAGGTGTTTTTAAATCATGGCAACTAGCACAAAGATCAGAACTAGAAACATGCTTACTGTAGGTAGGTAAATAGTTAACTGTATTTAGCATAGGTTGAGTTAAAACATTTGAATATTGTCCATAAATCTCCCTGCTATCACCGACAGTAAAATGTCCTGAAAACCCTTCATCAGTTCCAAACTGTTCTGTTTTTTCAATTTGATGACACAATGTACAACTAACACCATCCATTGCTTCATCATGCAAAGGGTTCGAAGGATTTAAAAAGCCATCATCAAATAAGGCAATTTTTTGATTGGTATCATTAGCTTCAATACTTGCCATCGGCATATGACAGCGTGTGCATTTATCAGAAATAACATCGGTTAAATCAGGGTTTCTATTAATTTCAGATTGCACTTTGGCTTTCCACAGCGGATCTTTCGCTGCATTAGCCATCATAGAAGCTGACCAGTCTTTCACTATAGATAATTCATTACCTTGATTATCTCCAATTAAATCATGGCATACAGCACAATTAGCTGAACCTGAAAAATGATTACTACTGAAATCAGCATTATATTGGTTTTGATCAAAATCACTGATTTCTGAAACCGGTGTATTTGATGTATCAGGTAAAGGCGTAGTATCCACATTGGTTGTAGTTGAGTCTCCTCCCCCACAGCCACTTAAAGTAAATACAGCAATAATAAGATTCAATTTAATCAAAAAACTAACTGATTTGACCATGAACTATCTCCTCAATAGTATAGTGTAAAGATGATGCAACAATACTTTAAATATAATATGTTAACAAAAACTACATTAGATTCACTTAATGTAAAGGCTAGCTCTTTATATATAAGTGATGTGTCATATTGTAACTTAAGTATAGTAGCCTATTTACGATAAGGGTTCTTAATCTTTACACTTCTTTAACTTGTAAAATAGTGATACAAAAACAAGTAAAATAAAGTACTACCATTTCGAATAAATACTCGAAATTTTTAAATATATATTCAGTTGCTCAATGGTTGCATTTAAGATAAAATCTAAGCGTTATTTTAAAGCGTGATTAGAACTGGGAAATTCTATATTTTAAAATGAAAATAGGTAATAACTAATAAATAATACAAAACAACCAAAACATGAACATAGGATTAAAATATGTCGAACAAATTTAAATTAAATAGCTTAGCTATTGCAGTAGGTGTTGCGTTTGCATCAACACCTATTTATGCAGCTGACGCAGCTGAAGAACAAGCCGCAGATGATACTGAAACTATTGTAGTTGTTGGTTCACGTGCTGCACCTCGCTCAATTGCTGATTCTCCAGTACCTGTAGATGTTATCGCTGGTGAAGAGCTAATGGCTAACGGTACTTCTGATATGGCTAGCTTATTAAGAACGGTAACACCTTCTTATAACGTAAATGACCAAGCAATTTCAGATGGCGCAACAATAGTACGCCCTGCTAACTTACGTGGTTTATCTCCTGATTCAACATTAGTTTTAGTTAATGGCAAGCGTCGTCATAAAGGTTCTATCATTGCTTTCTCTGGTGGTGGTATTTCTGATGGTGCACAAAGCCCTGACGTTTCAACTATTCCAGCAATGGCTTTAAAGCAAATCGAAGTATTACGCGATGGTGCTTCTGCACAGTATGGTTCTGATGCGGTTGCGGGTGTTATTAACTTTGTATTAAAAGATAATAGTGAAGGCGGTCAATTTGAAGTTAAAGTTGGTCAATACTCTGAAGGTGATGGCGATCAAGTTACTGTTTCAGGTAATGTTGGTATGCCATTAACAGATAATGGTTTTGCTAACTTCACTTTTGAAGTGAACCAACAAGACGCAACAAGCCGTAGTACTCAACGTGCCGATGCTCAAGGCCTTATCGATGCAGGTAATACTGCAGTAAGAACGCCTGCTGCTCAAGTATGGGGTAATCCTGAAATTTCTGATGATTTCAAATTATTCTTAAACACTGGCATTGAACTTGATAGTGACAGTGAAGCCTACATGTTTGGTAACTGGTCACAAAAAACTGTTGAAGGTGGTTTCTACTTCCGTAACCCAACAAATCGTGGTGGTATATTTAACGGACCAACATTAGACGGTGAAGTATACGCTACAGGTGGTAGTTTTGCTGATGCTGGTGATGACGTTGATACTGTTTTAGTAGGCGATTTAACACCTGGTGCAACTGACAACTCTAACTGTCCAATCGTTAGATTAGACGAAAATGGCATTCCAGATGCTGCAGCATTATCTTCATTAGCAGCAGCTAACTGTTATGCACATAACGTTCGCTTCCCAGGTGGTTTTACACCATTCTTCGGTGGTGATGTTGTAGACCTTTCTTTATTCATGGGTACGCGTGGCGAATTTAGCAACGGTACTACTTATGATATCAGTGCAGGTGTTGGTGAACACTCAACTGAATTCCACATGAGTAATACAATTAACTCATCTTTAGGCCCTAATACACCGACTGAGTTTACACCCGGTGCTTATGCTCAATTAGAACAATCAATAAATGCTGATTTCTCTAAAATTTTAGATGATGGCACGATGGGTTTTGAGTCTGTTGTAATGTCTTATGGTTTTGAATTAAGAAAAGAAACATTTACCATTACTGCTGGTGATGAAGCATCGTGGTCACAAGGTCCTTTAGTTGCTCAAGGTTTTAGTATTGGTTCAAATGGTTTCCCTGGTTTTAAACCTGCTGATGCGGGTGCATCTTCACGCACCAGTAAAGCTGTTTATTTTGATACTGAAGCAGATATTACTGAGCAATTATTTGCACAAGTAGCATTCAGATATGAAGATTTTAGTGATTTTGGTTCAAACTTTAGCTGGAAATTAGCCGGTTTATATGAAATAAATGATTCATTAAAAGTTCGTGCTTCTGTTGGAACAGGTTTCCGCGCACCAACAATTGGTCAAAGTAATGTTCGTGCCGTACAAACACAATCTAGAGGTGATATCTTAGTTGATATCGCAACATTACCACCATCTAACCCTGTTTCTATCAGTAAAGGTGCTCAACCACTTACACCTGAAGAAGCAACCAGCTTTGCAATCGGTGCAGTTTATGACAATGATGACTTCTTCTTAACGGTTGATTATTTTAACATTGAAGTAACTGATCGTATTTCAACTACAGAAATTGTATTAACAGATGAAGATCGTGCTGGCTTAGCTGCTTCTGGTGTTACTGATGCAATTGGTTTGGCTGAAGTTAAATTCTTCACCAATGATTTTGATACAACTACTCAAGGTCTTGATGTTGTAGCAAGTTATTCAAATGAAGCATTTAATGGTGAAATGAACTATTCACTAGCTTATAACTGGACTGAAACAACGGTTGATAGTCATGGTCCTAACGTAGGCGAACGTAAACTTAACCGTTTACAACACGCTTTACCTGAGCACAAAGGTTCATTCACTGTGAACTATCAAGCAGATGCATGGGCATTATTAGTTAGAGCTAGTTACTATGGTGAATGGGATCAATATGGTCCTGACATTCATGGTGATGCAGCAGTTCTTCTTGCTACTGAGTTTAACTATACAGTTAATGATAGCTTTGGTTTCGCTTTAGGTGTTACTAACTTGACTGATGATAATGGTCCAGATGCTGCAATGGATGCGAATGGCTTAAGTACTTCGTCTGGTCGTTCATATTCTTCAACATCTCCATATGGTGCTAACGGTCGTTTCGTATACGGTAAAGTTACATACCGTTACTAAGAACGAGTTAAATATTAACTAACATTTGTTAGTTATTGTTTAAGTAAAATTAAAAAGCCCGATACTAAATTAGTATCGGGCTTTTTTGTTTTTAGTGATGCAGTTTTTGTTTGTTGAAGATAAAGTATAGTGTCAGTGTCATCCCCGTGGTGTATTAGTCAGAGATCTAGTGCTTATAAAAGTAAATGGATCTTCAATCAGAAACTTTGAAGATGACAGAGATTTTTGAAAGCTGATATCTGAAAGGTATAAAGAGTAAAAACAAAAAAGCCGCAAATATGCAGCTTTAATAGTTCAATAAATTAAGATCTCTTCAATCGGAAAATAAAAGGCTAAGGTTAACCGTTACCTTCTTCAACACGACTTTTCAATTTTTGACCCGGTCTAAAAGTCACGACTTTACGGGCTAAAATTGGAATATCTTCCCCTGTTTTAGGGTTACGACCAGGACGTTCACTTTTTTGACGTAAATCGAAGTTACCAAAACCTGAAAGCTTAACCTGTTCACCGCTTTCTAATGTTTCACGTATATCTTCAAAAAACACTTCAACCATTTCTTTTGCGTCGCGCTTGCTAAGCCCAACTGTTTCAAATAAATGTTCTGCTACTTCTGCTTTGGTAAGCGCCATTGCTTAGTCCCTCAGTGATGCGTCTAATTCAGTTTTTAAGGTTTCAACTACTCTATGAATAACATCTGAAATATCTTTTTCTTCTAGAGTACTACTAGTGTCTTGTAATATCAATGCAATAGCAAGGCTTTTAAAACCCTTTTCAATGCCTTCGCCTTGATATACATCAAACAAGTTTAGATCAATTAAATATTTTCCGCCAACCTTTTCAACAAGTTGTAACACTTTTTTAGCATCAACCTCTTCTTTTACAACAATTGCTATATCTCGTCTATTCGCGGGAAAGCGAGAGATATCAGAGGCTACAGGGATTTTAAGTGTCGTAATTTTAGACAATAATAATTCAAAAACTAATGTTCGGCTATTTAATCCTATTTTTCGTTCTAATTCAGGGTGTAAGGTACCAACATAGCCAACTAAATCACCATTACATGTTATTTTTGCTGTTTGTCCAGGATGCAAAGCTTCAATTTCAACTGAAGAAAATTCAAAAGCTTCTTTATTTGCTGTTAATGCAATTAAAGCTTCTACATCACCTTTAATATCATAAAAATCAGATGCGGCTTTATCCATATCCCAGTGTTCATCAAAGCGTTGACCGCCAATCACACCTGCTAGCATGTTTTCTTGACGTACACCGTTCTCTACTGATTCATCAGGAACAAAACGCAAACCTACTTCAAATAAGCGTACGCGCCCTTGTTGACGATTTTGATTATAAACAACTGATTGTAATAAACCTGTCCACAAGCTCAAGCGCATTACTGACATTTCTGATGAAATTGGATGAGGTAAGGTCATAACCGCTTGATTTGGATGAATGAGCGATTGAACTTTAGGGTCAACAAAACTGTAGGTAATTGCCTCTTGATAATCACGATGAACTAAAGCTTGACGTAATTTATTAATCGGCAACTTGGCTTCTTTTTGTTCACACATTGATAGCATAGATTTTGGAGAAACATTGGGAATATTGTTATAGCCATATATGCGAGCAACTTCTTCTATCAAATCAACTTCTATTTTTATATCAAAACGATAAGCAGGTACAACAACTTGCCATTCTTTAATCGCGCTTATATTTTCATGACCTAACTTAGTCGTTACATTAAACTCTAAACGTGTCAGAATTTCAGTGACCGTTTCGTCATTAATATAATGTCCAATGCGGCCGTCTAGTTTTTCTCGACGTAATACTATTTCTTTTACAACAGGAATATTGGCATCTGATTTTGCTTCAACTATAGGTCCTGCTTCACCACCCACTATCTCTAATAATAGTTGTGTTGCTCGTTCCATAGCATCACGTTGTAACATTGGGTCAATGCCTCGTTCATATCTATGTGACGCATCCGTATGTAAACCATATTGGCGAGCTTTTCCTAAGATAGCTAACGGGGCAAAAAATGCACTTTCTAAAAATATATCATGCGTTGATTCTGTTACGCCAGATGCTAAACCGCCAAAAATACCTGCCATTGCTAATGCTTTACCACTATTCTCAATGCCATCAATACCGGTATCAGCAATAACTAACGTCTTATCTTGCAAGGTGACTTCATTTTCATCTAGTAATACTAATTTTTCACCTTTATAAGCAAAGCGAACATCAATATCACCTTCAATTTTTGCCAAATCAAAAGCATGCATGGGATGACCAAGCTCTAACAATATATAATTTGTTACATCAACCACGGGATCAATTGTTCGAGTACCACAACGACGCAGTTTCTCAACCATCCACAATGGCGTTTGTGCATTCAGGTTTATACCTTTGATAACACGACCTAAATAACGAGGACAAGCTTGTTCTGCGGTAATTGTAATACTTACTTTAGTATCAATACTTGGCACTACTGCTGTAATTTTAGGCTCAGTAACCGATAGTGAGTTTAAAACACCAACTTCACGCGCTAAACCTTTAAGACCTAAGCAATCACCTCGGTTCGCTGTTAAATCGACATCAATAGTAACATCGTTTAAATCTAAATATTCACGTAAACAAGTGCCAACAGGAGCATCTTGAGGTAATTCCATAATTCCGGCTGAAGCGCCATCTGAGCTATCTGTTAGACCAATTTCAGACTCACTACACAGCATTCCATTGGATACTACACCGCGCAACTTGGCTTCTTTAATCTTAAAGTCACCCGGAAGAACAGCACCTACAGTGGCAACAGCAACTTTAAGCCCTAAACGACAATTTTTAGCGCCACAAACAATATCAACTGTTTCACCTTTTTCTGAACCGTCAGAGCTAAAATTGCTACCTAAATACACTTTTGTTACTTGTAGCTTATCTGCGTCAGGATGTTGACTACATTCAACAACTTCACCAACCAAAACTCCACTAAAATCGCCAGAGACAGGTTCTACACCATCAACTTCTAAACCAGCCATCGTAATTTGATGTGCTAGTTCATCTGAAGAAATAGCAGGGTTTACCCATTCACGTAACCAAGATTCACTAAATTTCATTACTGCTTTTCCTACTTGAACTGTTTTAAGAAGCGAAGATCGTTTTCAAAGAATGCACGTAAATCATTTACGCCATAACGAAGCATGGTTAAACGTTCAACCCCCATGCCAAAAGCAAAGCCTGTATAAATTTCTGGATCAATACCAACACTTCGTAATACATTAGGATGTACCATGCCACAGCCAAGTACTTCTAACCATTTGCCATTTTTTCCCATAATATCAACTTCAGCAGAAGGTTCCGTAAATGGAAAATAAGAAGGACGAAAGCGTATTTCTACTTCTTCTTCAAAAAAGTGATGTAAGAAGTCATGAAGAATGCCTTTTAAATGGGTAAAGCTAACATCTTTATCAACCATCAAACCTTCAACTTGATGGAACATTGGTGTATGTGTTTGATCATAATCATTACGATAAACCTTACCCGGAGATATAATTCTTAATGGTGGTTTCTCAATTTCCATCGTACGAATTTGCACACCTGATGTTTGTGTACGTAAAACTAACTTAGGGTTAAAGTAAAAAGTATCATGATCTTGGCGTGCAGGATGATGCTCAGGAATATTCAATGCATCGAAATTATGATAGTCATCTTCAACTTCTGGACCCTCTTTAACTTCAAAACCTAAGTCACCAAAAAAGCTTTCTATTCGATTTATTGTACGAGTTACAGGGTGAAGTCCCCCTACTTTGGTACCACGACCTGGCAAAGTTACATCAATAGTTTCTGCAGCAAGCTTTTGTTTTATCTCTTCATTACGCAATATTTCAACACGAGCAGCCAATAATTTTTGTACTTTTTGCTTTGCTATATTAATGACTTGACCCATTTTAGGCTTATCTTCTTTAGGTAACTTACTCAAGCCTTTCATTTGCTCAGTAAATAAACCTTTTTTACCTAAAAAATTAACCCGAACTTGATCCAGTGCAGAAGGATCAGATGCCCCTGCAATTGCAGTTTCTGCTTGAGAAACAATATTGTCTATTTCAGACGTATCCATAGTGGTTGTACCTAAATTCATGATTTCCTCGAAAACGGGGTGAACATATTAATTTCTTATAACATATAGAAAGTAACGAACAATAAAATGGTGGTGATTTTACACTAAAACTTATTAAAATGTACTTAAAACACAAGCTTTTATCACAAACAATTAAAGGTTACTTTCTGTTGATTCTTTGTCTCTTTTTTTACTCTCTTTCAATGCTGCTTGTAAATCAGCTTCTCGTTTAACTAATAAAAAAGTTAAATACATTTTTGTTGGTAATGAAAAAATCAAGCCAATAGCAATACAAACAGCACTAATAATAATACCTGTAACACCTAGCGATTCCATATACTCACTAAAGTTATGAAAATATATACCTGCAATTAATAAGCTTAAACCTATGCCTATTGAAATTTTAAGTAGTAAAATCATTCTTTCTTCAGACATATTATTATCCTTATTTTTGATTCAAAACTGCTTTTGATTCAACACTACTATTGATTCAAACTAATATAGCAACCAAAGCTTCAACAGGGTGCCTAGCTTTAAGCTCTGTTAAACGCTTAACTTGACTGCGACATGAAAAACCTGTTGCTAAAACCTGTTCTTGAACTAAGTTGTTAATTTTAGGTTGCCAACTTAACTGGAATAAACCTTTGGAATTATCTAGATTCGTTTTTTCATGCCCATAAGTACCCGCCATTCCACAACAACCAACACTAACGCTATCAAGTGATAAACCAAAGTATTTAAAAATTTTACACCACTCATTTTCACTATTCACCAATGCTGTTTTTTCTGTGCAATGGGTAAACAATTTATATTTTATTTTATTTTCAGCTTTAATATTTTCTTTATGAGTAAATATCTTAAAATCATCATTCGTTGAAATAAAATTAAGTAACCACTCATGTGCTAGTGATACATGGAAAGCACCCCGTTTGTCACCCAATACCTTTTTATACTCATCTCGATAACACAGCACCATTGATGCATCAAGCCCTATCATAGGAATAGAAAGCTTGGCTATTTCATTAAGAAATTTACTACTTGATTCAGCCGTATTTGCAAACTTAGCAAGATACCCTTTTACATGTTGTGCTTTTCCGTTAGGTTTAAAAGGTAATAATATAGGCTCTAAGCCAAAGTATTTAATCAAAACCATCATGCTTTCAACCGCATTCGCATCATAAAAAGAAGTGAATGGGTCTTGCACTATAAATACATATTTTTTACGCTGTTCAGCACTCAATTTTTGTAATTTTATCAAATCAAAACCACAAAAACCTGCTCGCTTCACTTGTTTGTTTAATGTTGGAACGGATAATAAAGGCGTATTTACATAACCAATGGTCTTTTCAGATATTTTCTCATATAGCTTTGTGTTTAAAATACTATTCACCAAAGTAGGTGCTTTTGCCATTAAAGGCGCTAGTACTTCAACATTAGCCACTAAATGATCTTTTAATGGTCGAGAATAACGAGAATAATAAAGGTTAATAAAACGAGATCTAAAATCAGGTACATCAACTTTGATAGGACACTGGCTGGCACATGCTTTACAGGCTAAACATCCCTGCATGGCATCCATCACCTCATGTGAAAAATCATTTTCATTAGCGTCTTTATTTAGCGTATTAATTTTAAATTTAGACAGTGCATTATTGAGTAATTCTTTTATTGACCAAATACTTTTATCGCTATTTATATCTTTTTCTAACGTAAGAACATCAACACCTTGCCTTTCTAATAGCCGTAGCCATTCGCGCATTAATCCAGCTCGACCTTTAGGAGAATGTCGTCTATCACGGGTAATTTTACTTGATGGACACATGGGGCTATAAGCATCATAGTTAAAACATAAGCCATTACCATTACAGTCGATAACAGAATTAAACGACTCTTTAACTGTAATAGGGATTTGTCGGTCGTAATAACCACGTTTAGTATCATCAACACTAACCAATTTTTCAGACGAATTAACCGGTGTACAAATTTTACCTGGATTCATTTTATTCAAAGGATCAAAAACTGTTTTTATTTTTCTCAATTCAGTAAATAGCTGCTCGCCAAAAAATTCAGCGCCATATTCACTACGATAACCTTTTCCGTGCTCGCCCCACATCAAACCGCCATACTTAGCCGTTAGCTTGACCACTTTGTCAGACAATGTTCGTAATAATTTTTCTTGCTCAACATCACACATATCAAGCGCAGGACGAACATGTAACACACCGGCATCAACATGACCAAACATGCCATAATCTAAGTGATAACTATCAAGCAGCGCTCTAAACTCACTGATAAAATCAGCCAAACTTTCAGGCGGAACTGCGGTATCTTCAGCAAAAGCTAATGGTTTTTTACTACCCTGAGTATTACCTAATAGGCCTACTGCTTTTTTTCGCATAGCATAAAGCCGGCTAATGCTATTTAAATCAGAGGTCACTTGATAGCCAATAACCCCACCATTATTGTTATTCGCAATTTCTTTATCTAAACCTTTCGTTAGTAGTGCCACCTGCTTTGCTAATGCTTCAATACTTTCACCATTAAATTCAACAATATTAATCCCATCCATTGTTTTATTTGGAACATCGGTGATTAGCTCATTAACTGAATGCCAAACAATATCTTGCTTAGCTAAATTTAGCACTTTGCTATCTATGGTTTCTACAGAGGTGGCTTTTGCATTAACAAGGAAAGGGGAATGACGTAAGGCAGAATCAAAACTATCATATTTTATGTTGATCAATGTTTTAGCTAAACTAATAGGTGTTAACTTTAATTTAGCCTCACAAACAAAAGCTAATGAACCTTCAGAGCCTGTAATTAAACGAGATAAGTCGAATTGAGTTAAATCATCATTAAAAACATGCTCTAAATCGTATCCTGTTAAAAAACGATTTAAACGGGGAAATTTTTCTAAAATTAGTTGACGATTATCACCACACGAAGCAAGTACTTGTTTAACGATTTGTCCATAACTTGTATGTTGTTCTGCAAGTTTTTCAGCCTCTAACATTGAGATTGGTGATGTAGATAGCACTTCACCATTCGCTAAAACTGATTCTAGTGATAATACATGATTGGATGTTTTTCCATACACTAAAGAGCCTTGCCCAGAAGCATCGGTATTAATCATCCCACCAATGGTTGCTCTATTACTGGTTGATAAATCAGGTGCAAAGAAAAAACCATAAGGTCGTAAGTAATCATTAAGTTGATCTTTTACAACGCCTGCTTCTACCCTTACCCATTTTTCATCAACATTAATTTCTAAAATACTATTCATGTATTTAGATAAATCAACCACAATCCCAGGCGTTAAGCTTTGCCCATTTGTTCCAGTTCCACCACCACGCGCACTAAATTTAATGGTTTGATATTTATCTTGATTTGATAAGGTGGTAAGTAAAACAATATCTTTTTTACTTCGAGGATGTACAACAAGTACAGGGACTTGTTGATAAATACTATTATCAGTTGCAACGGATAACCTAGCACCATAACTTGTGTTAATGTCGCCACTAAACTGCTGTTGCTTTAAATCAACAATGAAGTTTTTAAAAACATCAGAAATATGTGCTTGAATATCAATACGGGGTAACATAATTAAGGTTTAGCGATAGAAAATATGACTTGAGTATATCATGAACATTTCAATTTTTACTTAGCTTATTACTACCTTTATTAAGTTTTTTAAGAACTGTTTCTAAGGGTAGCAATAAGAAAAGAATAATAGCTTATTTTAAAATTTCAGAAACACGAGACTTAAACTGTGAGTGACATGACAAACAACCATTAATCATTGTCTGAAAGTTTTCGCCTACTCTTTTAATATCTTTTTCTTGAGCTGCTTTTGTCATATTTACTGCTGCACCGTGTACAACACCATCATTTTTTTTAAACTGCGCCATATCTGCGCCCATCGCTTTCATAAGCTTCATGCGTGTTGCCATACTAGGCTTAGGGTGATCCGCAATGCGCTTTGATAATTGCTCCATCAAAACATAATCTTCCGTTAACATAGCGCCGGTTAATTTTTGTGTATCACTTAATAAACCCTGCATTACCAATTTCAAACTACCCTCTAGTGCAGCCTCATTCGCTATCGTTTGAGTAGAGATACCATTTAGTATTAAAAAAGAACCTATCACTAAACTTTTTTTCATTGAAACCATTTTTCACTCCTGTTGTTATACTTATTTTAATTTTTATACTGACGCTTTTTCTATTTCTGTTTCTAGTTCTTCTAAGTTTTCATCACTTTCTATTGCATTTGTTAAACCAAAATCTTCTAGAACGCTATAAAGACAAGGAATAACAAAAATAACAAGTAGTGATGACATTGCAATACCAAAAACTATACTTGTCGCTAAAGGTATTAAAATTTGTGCCTGTGAACTTGTTTCAAACAATAAAGGTGTCATGCCAGCAATAGTAGTTATTGACGTCAACAATACAGCTCTAAAACGGTCATAACTTGCTTTAGCTGCAGCCTCATGAACAGACAAACCTGATTTCACTCGCCGCTTAACAAACTCCACCAATAAAATAGAGTCATTAA
>Ga0105357_10001278_pt1 | contig 13560 bp, 11 predicted proteins | sample GOMGulsemesocosm_4_FD_83660 | JGI IMG/M metagenome (GOLD analysis project Ga0105357, IMG submission 83660) | Methane-oxidizing microbial communities from mesocosms in the Gulf of Mexico - GOM15B Gulf of Mexico | ecosystem: Environmental > Aquatic > Marine > Cold seeps | place: USA: Gulf of...
GGACCCACCTGATCCCATACACTTTTTATTCGCAGCGGCGCACAGGCAGCAATATTTAGCGAAGCTAAAATTGTCAGTTAAACGATTTAGCGTCGATGGTAGTGTGGGGTCTCCCCAAGGGATACGTAGAACATCGCCAAGCTTTTATTCCGAGAAACCCCAAGTACTTTAAAGTGCTTGGGGTTTTATCGTTGTGGCGTTGAAAGTAATACATTGGTTTAAAGTTGCTTGTAACTTGGACCTGACAAAGGGATACGTAAGACATATTGAAACTTTTAATGCGTAAGGGCTCTCTAACTGTCTGTGTAAGAGGCCTTTATTCTTTTTAAGGTACAGATGAAGGTGTTCTAGGTCTTTAATTGCTCTATTCCTGAGCTGCATTATTATTTAGCTTGCCGCATGACAAGATAGTTTCTCTTTTATACCCTCGCCAAAAGTTAGCTTTAGCATTACAATTGATTTTACTCCCACTAACAAAGCATCCATTATGTCTAATCCTTCTTGCCCGAAATGTAATTGTGAATATGTTTACCCCGATCAAGACCTGCTGATATGCCCTGAATGCGCCTATGAATGGAATCCATCAGCGCCGCTGATTGATGAAGATGCTGTTATTGTTAAAGACGCTAATGGTGCACTGCTGGCAGTAGCTGATAAGCTCACCTTGATTAAAGATCTTAAAGTTAAAGGTAGTTCAATGGTTATGAAAATAGGCACTAAAGCAGTTGTGAAAAGAATTGTTGAGGGTAAAGACCACCAGTTGGATTGCAAAGTTGATGGAGTGGGTGAAATGATGATTACCGCAAAGTTTGTAAAAAAAGCCTAACAGCAAACGAATAGACCTGCAGTGGCAAAAATACGATTCATATAATCTAGTCATAAGAAAATAGAGTAGTATCGTATTAGCTAATGCTGATCCAGCAACTTGTTTTACATTAGCTGCTGAAAAGCTAGAATTTAGGTGCAATGCTAGTTATTTAGCATTAGTCGATATTTGTAAAGAAAAAGGACTGCGTCCTTTTTCTTATGGTTATCATCAAGGTTAGTCGAGGATAAAGTCAGTATTGCCAAAGCCAGAGGCGGCTTCTGCTACCGTTACGCCTGTTAAGATGATGGAATCCGTAGCAGCAGTGATATCCCCAGCCGCATCCCATGTTGCGACCGCGATACGAGCGTCCGCAGTGTCGGATGATGAGTAGATCACTAATGTGTCACCAGTATCTAACCCACTTAAACTAGTATCAAAAGCGGCTGCAGCTAAAGCTGCTGCGTCAGCGTAGAAATCACCGGTGAGGATCATAATGTTATCACCAGCGGCACCAGCAGCTTCAGTGCCTGCGGTTAAGTCTGCGTCTGCGACAACTAAGATATCTTCTGTGGTAGTGCCGATGAAGACACTATTGGCACTAAAATCAAAAATATCTCCGCTAACATCTGAACCATTAACAGTGTCCATCACAATAGTATCGATACCGTTAGTGGCTGCTGTGTTCATGATATATGTATCAACACCAGCGCCACCAGTCAGTGCATCATTAGCTGCTCCGCCGGTAATTGTATCGATCCCCGTGCCACCGATGATGGTATCGATACTAGCGCCACCGGTAAGCGTATTTGTACCAGAGCCTGCAGTGATCGCTAGAGTATTACCGGCAAATGCGCTGGCATCAACGGTTATATCCCCGGTAGCAGTATTTGCATCAAGCGCCATAATGGCCGTAGCGAGATCGCCTGTGACAAGGGTCGTATCGCCAGCGCCCGATAAATTAACACTGTTTAAGCCGGCGTTTTCAGCCTCACTAAAGGTGATATTAGCGCCATCATTAGCAAGGATTTCTAGTATCTCTACGCCAATCATTTTTAGGGTAGCTATAGTGACAATGTCAGTCACGCCCGCAGTGCCATCATCGATCGTGATTGACACAGTATCAATTTGATTGAGGGTGGTTGCACCTTTCACCCCGAGCACTAATTCACCCGTCGCTGCGCGCAAAGTGATGTTTGCCGCTGCCGTTGACGTTAAGTCAGAGACTCCACTAGAGCCCGCTGCATCAGTAATTTCTACACTAGTGATACCTGTGATGTTATCTAAGTCAACACTGACGCCATTCTCCAGTATCATTTTTTCAAAACCAGTGAAGTGTCCAGCGGTACTCAAGTGTGTAGAGTCTTTTACGATTAAAGTATCGCTACCGCCTCCGGCGGCAATTACCGCTGTGTCGGTTGCAATAGCGGCATAACTGGCGGTTGTGGTTACTTTGTCATCGCCAGTACCTAAGCTAACTTGGGTGTTTTTGTCGCTATCTAAGGTGAACTCTACGCCACCGGTATTGCCCGTCCCCGTTAGCGTATCGATATCATCATCTAAAGTACCTAGTATAATTTTACCACTGCCATCCAGGACTAAGGTTGCATCGGCAGCCGCTGTGCTAATGGTACTGGTTAAATTTGTGGTACCGGTGATGGAGATATATGTCGCGGCATCGAATGTGAAATTAGAGGTAACAGTCGTTGTGCCTGTCGTGGTCAGCTCGACCCGTTCGATACCTGCGGCGGTTAAATCACCACCGTCAGAGGCGCTCAATAGTAACTGAGCAGTTTGTGCACCTGTCTGTCCAGCATCTGAGTAATTAATAACGAGATCACCGCCGTCTTGGCCATTGATAGAAAAATCGATGCTGGTAGCGACACCCTCAATAGTCGTGGTTTGGCCTGTCGCAGCTGCTGTGTTAATAGTGAGCTTTTCTAGCGTGCTGATGGTGGCTAAGTTGTGAGTTTTATCTGTAGCGCTGCTTTCGGTAATAATCACTTCTTCGATGTTAAGAACTGATGTTATCGCCGTATCTAATCCCGCGGTGATCGCCACAACATTCAGCGTGTCATAACTGCCTGCCCCATCTAGCGTGTCACCGACTTGAATGGTTGCTGTGGAGCTGATGACACCGCTAAATTGGTCACTGCCTGAACCCCCTTCTAATGCATCTAAGTTAACTGAGAAAGAGGCAGCCATACCAGGTAAGTTACCATCATTTTTTGCAGCAGTAACTGTGGCAGGGTCTTCTGTGACATCGGCTAGAATAGCTTGTAACTCTGCTAGGCTCTCAGATTCTACTGCTTTTTCGATAGAGAACCATTCGGCCACATCGACTTTGTTTGCATAAGCTGTTTTGGCGGCCCCCCAGTCTGCATTTGCCGGGTCTACAGCGGCCAGTGTTGTTAGCGCTTTTACGATCACTTGTGCTTTTGAGCTACCGGCATCGAGCTCGGAAGCTATTTGCGCTATGGCGGTATTTTTATTGGCATCAGTGACGGTGCTACCCAGTACGTTGTAACAAAGGATGTCGCAAACTCTGTACTGCTTTGGTAGTCGGGATAAAGTCCTTTAAAGGTCGCGGTAGCTGTTAATACTTCGGCTAAACCTGCAACCGAACTCCCGGCAGTAATTGCATTAGAGAACTCAGATAAATATTTCGCGCCAGGGGCTGCATTAAACATACCGACAACGAGATAGAATATTTCATTTCTCTGCGTAACTGATATAACCATTTCATAATCCTTCAATTGTTTATTTTTTGCTACACTATAGGGGAATCTGTATGAATTGAAAATGAATTTTCTGAAAAGTGGGTTATAAAATAAACAGATACTAGGTTTATAACTGGATAATTTGGTTGTAAGGGTTATTAATATGTTTAGTGGCAAACTGCCGAATTTATGATAATGGACTATAGTTAAGGCACTTCAATTACAGAGGTGTGTATGAAATTATTGTTTTTAGGTTGTCTATTGGGGATAGCAACCGCAGTCGATGCCACGGTGCCTGATCAGCGGCAAGCTCTGCAAAAAATAAGTGAGATAAATTGGTTAACGGAAAATTACCCCCCGTATAACTATCGGGAAAATGAGGTTATTACAGGGCTATCTGTTGATGTTCTAATGGCTATGTTTAAAGTGCTAAAAATAGACAAATCTCCACAAGACCTTACTATTTATCCATGGGCCCGCAGTTATCGGCATTTACTCAATACTTCCGGCACTGCCCTTTTTTCGACTACTTATACTCCAGAGCGCTTAAAATTATTTAAGTTTGTGGGGCCTATTATGCCGGTGCATATCTCTGTCATTGCCAAAAAGGACAAAGGACTCAGTATTAGCCATATAGAGGACTTAAATGCTCTATATGTGGGGGCGGTCAGGAAAGATATCGGTGAGCAATTACTAAAAAAACACGGTGTTAACAAAAGCGCAATTGAAACAAGAAGTTATGCTAAAAATATAATCAAAATGTTAAAAGCGGATAGACTAGACGCTATTGCCTACGATGAAAAAATAGCCAAATATCATTTCAAAATACTCGGTATGGATTTTAATAACTATCACAGAGCATATTTACTCGCGCGTTCTGAAATAGGTTTCGCCTTCCATAAAGATACCGATCAAGCAGTGATAGAACTATTGCAGCGTACCCTCAATCAACTGAGAAGTGATGGTACGCTACAGAGAATTAAGGATAAATATAGTGTCGCTATTGAATGAGAGAGAGGCTGTTTGCTATTGCTTGAGCCTGTATGGAAATAATCAGTGAGGTACTCACTTGCGCGCTGTTACTGGCGCAATAAAACTTGATAACTGCTTAGCTATAGCTGTTTGATTATCAAGGTTGTTTTCTGTCTTTGGCTTAACCACAAAATGTATATCACTGCGATACTGCTGTATTTTTTGCTCATCTATCCAGACACTCACGAGTAGCGTATCCACTTTACCTCTGGGAACATAAATTGACTTTTTGCCACGTATCTCAAAGGGGTATTGTGATGTTAAGCTCAAGACAAAAGACTGTGCGTCAGCGCCTTTGTTGTTGATGTTCACTTGATAGGTATTGAGAATACCCCCCTCACTGCGCTGATATAAGTTTGCCCCGCGATCGCGAATAACGTCAATGCTAAGCGCTTCCCTGTTATACAGAGAATAGCCGAAGGCAATTGTGAGCGTCAGCGAAAGCATGGCTAGCCACACTACCTTTCGTTGCTTAAAAAGTGGTTTGTGCCCCTGTGGATCATTTGCTGAGGCGAATCGAATCAAACCGGTGGCATAGCCCATTTTGGTCATCACATTGTCACAGACATCGGCACAGAGACCACAGTCGATACAAGGGTATTGCATGCCATCGCGAATATCGATATCGACAGGACAAACTTGCACGCAAAGCGAGCAGTCGACGCAGTCTCCTAGGCCTAAAGCTTGAGTATCTGTAGTGGCTTTGCGATGTCCGCGATTTTCGCCGCGCAAGCTATCGTAACTGATAACTAAGGTATCTTGCGTGTACATTACCGCCTGAAACCTAGCGTAGGGACACATGTGCAGGCAGACTTTTTCGCGCAACCAGCCCGCGTTTAAATAAGTGCCTAGTACAAAAAATATTAACCAAAATACACCTAAGTAGTGAACATCTAGGGAGATGGTGTCACCGAGCAAGGCTCTTATGGGATAAAAATACCCGACAAAGGTGTAGGCAGTAATCAGCGATATCAGTAGCCAAAGTGAATGTTTAGCGGTTTTTCGGTAGAGTTTATTATAGCCCCAAGGTTGGTTGTCTAGCTTGATGCGGCGATTGCGGTCTCCTTCGCATTTATCTTCTACCCACATAAATAGGAAGCTCCAAACTGTCTGCGGGCAGACAAAGCCACACCAAGCGCGGCCGATGACAAGTGTCGCAGCAATCAGCAGTATGCAGGCCAGTACTAACAGATACACTAAGAAGCCTGCGTCTTGCGGCCAGAATGTCATGCCTAAAATGTGAAATTTCTGCGCTGCTAAATCAAAATAGACAGCTGGTTGCTGCGCAATGCTGACCCAAGGCATGATAAAAAATGTTGCTAGTAAAGCATAGCTTAAGATCTTTCGTAGTTTTTGAAAGTAACCCGAGGTGCGCTTGGTATAGATTTTTCCAGCAATAATCAGCTCACTGAGTGTATGGCTGGTTAACTGCTTTTGCGGGCGAAAGTGAGATTTTTTTCCAGGGCGTCCATTTTCAGGAGCCTGTAGAATATTAACCAGAGGAATTTTTTCAGTCATGAGTGATCCATATATTGATCGATAAGCAGGTGCATATTGTATCTAGCGTCAGAAATGGGTACAGAGACACAAAAAAGTATATTTATGTGTACAGATGTTGAATAATATTGACTGTCCCTGTCGTTTATTAGTGAACTGTACCTATGCCTGACTATTTGTATCTGCAACTTGCCGAGCAGCTGCGCGATAACATTAACAGCGGCCAACTGGCATTAACCAGTAAACTACCTTCTGTCAGAGAGTTGTGTCGTGATACGCAGCTTTCCAAGTCGACAGTGTTAGCCGCTTACGCGAGCTTAGAGGCAGAAGGTTTGATTGAGGCACGTGATCGATCGGGCTATTACGTTTGTCCACCTAAAAGTGCCCAGAGCGCGCGCCTCAAACATCCTTCAATTAGTAACCCGCGTGTCTCACCGCAGTTGATTTCACGCAGCCAAGTTATTCTTGATATTATGCAGCGCGGCGCAGCCTTTGATCTGCTCAGTGATAACCAGACTGTTGCTCACAACGAACAACTGCGCCGCTGTTTATCGACGGCGCAGCGCGCGCAGAATAGTCAGCAACAGCTCTATTACGATCAACCCCAAGGCGATGAGGAATTGAGAGGTCAATTGGCGAAGCAGGTTAACCAGGGAGGGGGAGCGTTAACGGCACAAGAGCTAGTGGTCACATCTGGCTGTCAGCACGCCATATTAATGGCATTAATGGCTTGTACCCAGCCCGGTGATTTAGTGGCGATTGAATCACCCAGTTTTTATGGTGCTTTAGAGCTATTAGAAGTGCTGGGCAGGCAAGTACTGGAAATCCCGAGTGCAGCAGACAGCGGTATAAGCCCCGATGCATTGAAGCTTGCCTGCGACCACTGGGATATTAAAGCGCTAATCGTTTCTCCCTGTTTTGCGACACCGACAGGCGCCTGCATGCCCGATGATCACAAGCGACTTATCTTACAGTTAGCCATCACTCATCAGTTTGCAATAATTGAGGACGATATTTACGGCCAGCTGTATTTTTCGCTACAGCGCCCCAGAACACTCTATTCATTTGATAACAGTGGTTGTGTACTGCTGTGCTCCTCACTGTCTAAGACCTTATCGCGTGATTTACGATTGGGATGGATAGCACCGGGTAAGTACCGTGATAAAATTCTGCGTTTGAAAATAGCTACCTCCATGGCAAGCAGTATCAGTTTACAACAAGGTGTCAGTCTGTTTATTGCTCAAGGAGGGTTAGACAAACATCTCAAGCAGCGGCGGATTCAATTGCGGGCACAGTGTGGGCAATTACAATTATTAATCGCCAAATACCTGCCGCAAGCTATCAGTGCCAGTGAACCCGCCGGCGGTATGGTGTTATGGCTGGAGTTAAGCACCGGCATAGATACCCTAAAACTCTATCACCAAGCGCGTGCCATCGGCCTGACAATTACCCCCGGGGGTATATTTAGTGCGCAAGAGAGCTATCAGAACTTCCTACGTATTAGCTTTGCGCACCCGTGGAATGAGCGGCGTACTCAAGCATTTAAGCAGTTGGCGGCACTGATTAAGGCAAGCGCTTAGCTTCTTGTTTAGACTAAATTTTGCGCTGCAAGCACTAGCAGAATACCGGCGAGACCCTCTATAGTTGAGAGGTGTATCATCTTATACCTATTACGCCAGTAGGCATTAAGTGCAGTGTCGTTACTGTTAATAATTGAGTGAGTAGTTTTGTTAGACCTTCTTAAAGGAGCAGGATGTGTTATGCCAGAATTGAAAGTAGTAGGGTTATTTTTTGCCACCGCTGTGGCTGAAATTGTCGGCTGTTATCTGCCTTTTTTGTGGCTTCGTGAAGGCAAGCCGATTTGGTTGTTGTTGCCCGCTGCCATGTCTCTGGCGCTTTTTGTCTGGCTTTTGACATTGCATCCTACTGCGGCAGGAAGGGTTTATGCCGCCTATGGCGGTGTTTATATATTGACAGCCATCATTTGGCTGTGGACTGTCGATGGTATCCGACCAACACTTTGGGACATTGTGGGGGCTTCTGTGGCGGTCGTGGGGATGGCCATTATTATGTTTGCACCACGCGTGAATATGTAAATTATAGTGACTCATTCAGGGTTTTTAGCGTTGCAAGCCACTGCATTATTGAGCAGGCATTTGCTATAGTGCATTTAAATCACAAATATCTCTTTTAGGTCATTGCATGAAATACTTGCTTAAATTTTATCTCTCTAGCTTACTACTAATATTGAGTTTGCTGGGCTCGGTCTCTGCAAACCACGTAGAAAGCTTTGCCAGTCACCAGGCTAACCAGGAAGTCAGTTACGACAGCTCTGAAATGACCAGGTTTTTCATTTTTAAGCAGGTAAGAGAGCGCAAAGATCTGCTGATGGAAAGCTTGTCGAGATGGCCTGAACAAAAGGCAGAGCTAATCCACAACTTGACTAATGACAGAGGATTTAATGGCCTAATTGCCCTCGTCGGGGTCTTTGCCCTAATGATGCTATCGGGATTATTAATAGAGAAAGTTGCCGGCTTTAAACTCAATCGTATTTGCAGCCGTTTGACTCAGTCTTCCAATGATACTTGGGGCGAAAGTTTAAATTTACTGTTAATTCGCGGAGCTTTTCAATTTTTAGGTTTAGGTATATTTGTGTTTGCTGCAGGCGCAGTGGCGACTTATATCTACGGGGATGATGACCCTTTTAGAATTATCAGCTTACATGCCCTTGGTTTAGTGATGAAAATCCGAGCGGTAGCGATTGTCTTAAATTTTGTATTTGCCCCAGATAGCGCAGGATTGCGGCTGATAAAGATGGAAAATCAGTCTGCTAAAAGAGTGTATTACGCGGTTCTTTTATTTGTATCAACCTACTTGTGCATCACTACAGCGTGGCGATTACTGGCGCTATTCTCACTTGAACCCATCATGTTTGCAATGCTGGTGCCTTTATCAGGGTTTATTTTAAACGTCTCTTCAGTCGTATTTATCTGGTATTTACGCCACGATATTACCCGTATGTTCACCCATAAAAGCCAGCATGAGTCTCAGTTTAAACAAGTACTTAGTCAGGTCTGGCCGACAGCGCTAACCTTTTGGCTGCTGGTGATCTGGAGTATTTGGGCAGCGAATGAATTCTTGGGCAATTATGAGCAGGCAGAGCGTTTAACACCGGCCTGGTGGCTCACTTTTAGCTACCCCATTTTAGATCGCATTGTCTTTGTATTACTGACACAACTCAAACGTATCACTTGGCTGCAATCTCACACTTTTGAGCAGCGCTGTGACATTTTTATTCGCCGCGTCATTATTGCCATTCGCATCATTGTATTAACCGTTGTTCTCTATCTAATAGACAGTAGCTTTGGTTATAATGCCTGGGAAATGCTCGCAACCAGTTTAGGGGGGATTTTAAAGAAATCTGTCGATATCGTAGTGGTTATTATTCTCGCCTATGCGGTTTGGGAGGTTATTCAATCGACCATTGAACGGCATTTACCGCATGAGATAGCCAGCGATGAAGACGATGGGCTCTCTTCACTGGAAGGCGACGGCGGTGGCGCAGGGGCTTCCAGATCAGAAACGTTACTGCCGTTAGTGCGCTCCTTCATGTTGGTATTTTTACTAACCAGTTTGGTTTTAACAGTGCTGAGCATTTTAGGGGTAGAGATAGCGCCGTTATTGGCCGGTGCCGGTATCGTCGGTATTGCGGTCGGTTTTGGTGCTCAAAAGTTAGTGCAAGATGTGATCTCCGGTATTTTCTTTCTACTCGATGATGCATTTCGTCGCGGTGAATATATCGAAGCGGCCGGATTGCGCGGTACCGTGGAGCGTATATCGATTCGCTCTATACGATTGCGTCATCACTTAGGTGCGGTACAAACCATCCCCTTTGGTGAAATAGCGACAGTGCGAAACTTATCTCGCGACTGGATCACCATGAAGTTGGAGTTTCGGTTAGACTACCGTACAGATGTCGAAAAAGTACGTAAGTTGATTAAAAAAGTTGGTCAAAGCATGTTGGAGCATCCGGAGTACGGCAAGCATTTTCTACTGCCGTTAAAGTCTCAAGGAGTGATTCGGGTTGAAGAATCAGCACTGATTTTTCGCATGAAATTTACTTGTGTACCAGGTGAACAGTGGGTGATACGCCGCGATGCTTTCAGGTTGGTTAAAGACTCCTTAAAGAGCAATGGCATAGAGTTTGCGCACCGTTCCGTACACGTCTTAATGCAAAGTGGCAATGACGATAAGGATGCCCCAACTCCGACCACTGACCTGACAAATGCACTCGCCGGTGCCGCCGCTTCCAGTGCTGCCACTAGTGCCTCTGAAAAGTTACTTAAAAACGATAGAATTGATCATATGGATGATTAAAATTGTCAACAAATCCCAAATTCCCTGTGGGCGGGTAGACTTATTTGGACTTAGGAGAAGGGCGATAGCTGAGTGCGGAAATTTTTCAAAAAAACTTACAGTCACTTGCCATTCCAAGATGTTTTTGTCTGTCGTATCGACCGTTTTTAAACCGTTAGAGAGCTCCTTGAATTAATTCAAAAACAATTCCTTAATGCAGTATAAATAGGTTGTTTTTTAAGTAAAATTAAGCGGTTGTTTATTTGTATTGGCAAAGCTATCTTAGCGTCAAATATTTTGCTAATCTGAACCAAAAATTATAATGGCATTGAAAGTGAGCTCTTGTGCGCAGTAAATTAAATAACATTCGTCTACTTATCTATAGCCATGACTCCTTCGGCTTGGGCCATTTACGCCGCTGTCGTACCATCGCACATGCTTTAGTGGATGAGTATAAGGGGCTTTCCGTGTTAATTATGACGGGATCTCCCATTATTGGCCGCTTTGATTTTAAAGCGCGGGTAGATTTTATCCGGATTCCCGGGGTGATCAAACTACACAACGGTGAATACACTTCGCTAGGCCTGCATATCGACCTTGCTGATACGATGGAGTTGCGCGAATCCATTATTCTAAATACCTCTAAAGTCTTTAAACCTGATATTTTTTTAGTCGATAAAGAGCCCGGTGGATTAAAAGGGGAAGTGATTAGTACTTTAGAGCATTTTAAAGATACACAGACGCGTTGCATATTAGGCTTGCGCGATATTATGGACTCCCCTGAACTGCTTAAAAAAGAGTGGCAGGAAAAAAATGCCATGCCGCTGTTGGAAAATTATTACGACGAGCTGTGGGTGTACGGTCCCCAAGAAATGGGTGATCCGCTGAAGGGCTTAGATGTAAAAGAGCAGGTTAAAGATAAAACGCTTTACACGGGCTATTTGCCGCGCCAACTACCTGAGCAAATTGATATAGAGTCCATTTATATCCCCGAAAAACCTTATATTTTAGTCACGCCCGGTGGCGGTGGTGACGGCATAGAAATGATTGACTGGGTACTTCGCGCCTATGAAGCTTGTCCTGATTTAATGCCCGCACTGTTTGTCATTGGTCCTTTTATGCCGGCTAATGAGCGCAATATTTTTTTACAGCGCGCTGAAAAATTACCGCACGTAGAGGCGATGACCTTTAGTAATCATCTGGAACATCTGATGGTCTCTGCCTCTGCTGTTATTGCCATGGGCGGATACAATACTTTCTGTGAGATTCTATCGTTTGATAAAGCCGCTTTGATATTGCCTAGAAGCCAGCCGCGTCAGGAGCAGACAATACGTGCGCGCAATGCTGCGCAACTTGGGTTACTGTCTATGTTAGATTTAAATTCTGAACGTGATGTCTCACTCATGGTGCAATCGATTAAAAATCTACATCAGCAAGATAAGCCAAGTGCACGTCCTGTGAGTAAATTGTTGCATGGTCTAGAGTTTGTAGCTGATAGATTTGGTGAAATTGTCGATAGCGAAGTGGCCCAACGCCGCTAACAGCCACATTCACAGGTATCCCTTATGCACGCCCCTAAAATTATGTTTTACGTACAGTACTTATTGGGTATAGGTCATGTACGCCGCTCTTCATTAATTGTAAAAGCACTTTGTCAGCAAGGTGCGCAAGTGCATGTTATTTTTGGCGGGTCGCCGGTTGCTAATATGTCGTTTGGCAGTGCCAAGATGCACTTCTTAGCCGCAGTAAAAAGTTCTGACGCCGCCTTTAGCGGCCTTGTTAACGCAGATGGCAGCCAAGTCACGCAAGTCCAAAAAGAGGCGCGCAGCGCACAATTGTTGGAGATTTGCGAGCAAGTGCAACCCGAATTAATTGTGACCGAAACCTTTCCTTTTGGGCGTAGGCAAATGCGCTTTGAACTGCTGCCGCTACTTAACTGGGTGGCACAACAAGTTAAGCCACCCCTGTTAGTTGCCTCTATTCGCGACATTTTGCAAAGACGCCGTGCTATTCGCGAGCAGGAATGTCTAGAGATTGTGGCGCAGCACTACCAGAAAATATTAGTACACGGCGATGAGCATTTTTTCCCGCTCGCCAATAGCTTCCCACCAGTGCAGCAAATTGAAGACAAACTGCACTACAGCGGTTATGTCTGTCCTGAGTTAACAAATCGACAAAAATCGACAGCGAAAGTGCGAAAAATAGTGGTCTCTGTGGGCAGTGGTACTATCGGTAAAAATATCCTTGAGTGCGCATTGGATTTATATCACTCAGGGTTTGCCAGTGACTATGAGTGGCTCTTAATTACCGGTCCCAATATGCCCGAGCCGTTAAAACAGTCATTTATACAGCAAAGCAGAGACAACCTGAGCGTGGTTGATCTCGCCGATGATTTTCTAGCTGAACTGGTCGGTGCAACAGTGTCTGTCTCAAGAGCTGGTTACAATACGGTGATGGACTTACTGCAAACCAAAACAGCGGCCGTTGTTATTCCCTTTGAAGGGGTCAGTGAAACCGAGCAGTTAATGCGCGCAGAAGTACTCGCGCAACACAACGTACTACAACAGCTAAAAGATAGTGAGCTAAACACCGCAAGTTTAGCCAAGGCGATCGAGAACGCGCTGAGTAACGAGAGAAAAAACGTTGAGATTGACAGTAACGGCGCCCATAATAGCGCCGCCATGTTGATTGCATGGGCCTGTCAAGAAGTCGAGACGCTTAAGCGCGATGCTGGAAAATTATATAAGGGTTAACTGTGAAAAAAATTGCCTTAATACTGAAAGGTTATCCCCGTCTCTCTGAGACTTTTATCGCTCAGGAGATACGTGCCTTAGAGCTACGTGGATTTAATATCACCTTAGTGTCACTGCGTCATCCAACGGATACGAGTATCCATCCGATTCACCAACAAATTGCAGCGGATATTATCTACTTACCTGAATATTTGCATTTAGAACCCTTTAGAGTGCTCAAAGCGGTCAGTCAGGTTGTTCGTCGTTTTTCAGTGGCTAAAGTGCTCGGCCAATTTTGGAAAGATCTTAAAAGAGATACTAGCCGCGGACGAGTACGCCGCTTTGGGCAGTCACTTGTGTTGGCCGCTGAAATGCCTGAGGGCATAGAGCAAATGTACGCACATTTTTTACACACCCC
>Ga0105357_10001280_pt1 | contig 13556 bp, 10 predicted proteins | sample GOMGulsemesocosm_4_FD_83660 | JGI IMG/M metagenome (GOLD analysis project Ga0105357, IMG submission 83660) | Methane-oxidizing microbial communities from mesocosms in the Gulf of Mexico - GOM15B Gulf of Mexico | ecosystem: Environmental > Aquatic > Marine > Cold seeps | place: USA: Gulf of...
CATTGGCTTCCATATTGTAGTAAGTATCGACATACAGGGTCAGCACATTAATGCCAAAGTCTTTGATTTCCTGCTTGCGCTGCTCAGGAGTAATGTCCATCAGCTTTTTGCTGGGCCGAGGCGTTGGCGCTGCGTTGGGATCTTTGTCCTTCTTCGGGCCACGGTAGTTACAGATGCCCATTTCATTATTGCGCTGCTGCTCGCGGATGTCATCGTAGTCGACCTTGGCCTGGGCCAGGAAGTCGGGGTTCATCGGCGCATTTTTAGCGGGGAAGGTATAAACCGGGCTGCGCTGGAAGGCGATGAGTTCTTTAGCTTGCTTGGCGATCTGGGGGATAGCCTGCACGCCGGAAGAACCACAACCAATAATGGCCACACGCTTACCACTCAGATCAACACCTTCGCGAGGCCATTGCGCCGTGTGGTAGATATCACCTTTAAATGATTCAGCATTTTTAAAGCCCGGGTAGTTGGGCTCATTCAGGCAACCAGTGGCTAAAATGCAGTATTTCGCTTTATAGACGTCGCCCTGATCGGTGGTTACGGTCCAGATGTTTGCCGCTTCGTCGTAAATAGCGTCCTTTACCTTGGTATTGAATTTGATATCTTTACGCAGGTCAAAACGGTCTGCCGTATGGTTCAGGTATTGCTCAATTTCGGGCTGCCCGGCCATCACTTCGGACCAGTCCCACTCCTGCTGTAACTCATCAGAGAAGGAAAAAGAGTATTCAATAATGGGGAGATCGGCACGGCAACCGGGATAGCGGTTCCAGTACCAGGCACCACCAACGCCAGAACCGGCTTCGATGGTCTGAATCTTCATGCCACGGTCATTCAAACGCTTGGTCATGTACAACCCAGCCATGCCCGCGCCGACAACAACGGCATCGAGCTCTATTGCTTGTGAATCACTCATAGTTTTCCTCGTCATAATATTAATAGGTATCGATAAATCGCTACATCAGTCGATGCAGGAAGTATTTTCCCCGATAAAAGCCCAGGCTTTCACCGATTAGATGACTAGCATCTAGAAGTCAGTAGCACAGCTTAGCCGACATTCACCTGATCAGGTGAATGTCTAGCTCAAGCAAGACTGTGACTTAGGACAAAACGGCGTCAAGTATAGAAGACATTGACTAAAAACCCAATATTAAGTGACACGCCACGCCTGGAGCCGACAAAGTGTCGCCCCCCCTTAAATTCTGACAATACGACGCGGCAAGTCAAAGCCCAGCACACCGGGCACAAAAAAGCCAGCACCCATGGATGCTGGCTTTTTTGTGCTAATGGTTCGAGCGCTTTACAGGCTAGACAGAACGTTCTCTGCAGAGCTAACGGCAAAGGCACCGCCCTCTTCGATAAAGGCCTGAGTCACGGTGTTGTCATCAATCACCAGCGCAAAACGACTGCTGCGCACGCCGAGCCCACGGTCAGACAAATCCAGCTCCAGGCCCAGGGCTTTACTGTAAACGCCGCTGCCATCGGCCAGCATGGCGACCTTACCTTCGGCAGCATTCTGCTTGCCCCAAGCGTCCATCACAAACACATCATTCACCGCCATGCAGGCGATAAGATCAACACCCTTGGCTTTCAGTGCAGCGGCCTGCTCGATAAAACCCGGCAGATGCTCTTTGGAGCAAGTGGGGGTAAACGCACCGGGAACGGAAAACAGCACCACTTTCTTACCCGCAAAAAGGTCCTGAACACTATCAGAGCCGGGGCCGTCGGCATTCATGACGGTAAAGCGGCCTTCGGGTAATTTATCACCTACTTGAATTGCCATCGTTCTCTCCTTTTAATATGTTTGTCTGAGTTATTTGGACTTCTGTCGAGAGGATTATGGCATTGCCCCTCTACAGAGTCACTGATAATTACTATCATCAAAGCCCCTGTATTTGAGGGGCTAAGCCTGCCTTATCAAGGCACTAACACTCACACGCGAGCACCCACGGTAAGACGAGCCAGCCCATGACCGAGCAAACGATACAACATCAATTCGCGGGCTTTATACAAGAGAACGGGCTCCCCGCTGAGTTCATCGACACCATCAACGACTACTACCTGCCCCTCGCCCAATGGATAAACAGGCAGCGCCCACAAGACCGCACCTGGGTTATTGGCCTCAACGGCGCACAGGGCACGGGTAAATCGACCTTGAGCGCGGTGCTAAAAATCATCCTCGAAGGGCAATACAGTTGTAGTACCGCCACTATGTCTCTCGACGATCTCTACTTGCCACGGGCAGACCGTAAGGTCTTAGCAGAAACTATCCATCCTCTTCTGCAAACCCGGGGTGTGCCCGGCACTCACGACACCGAGCTGGGCATACAGCTGCTGGATGCACTCTGTGCCCTGGGGGGCGATCAAAGTTTGAAGCTGCCTCGCTTTAACAAAGCTTGTGATGATCGACTGCCGGAAACAAGTTGGGCGCTTTTCAACGGCCCCGCCCAGGTCGTTATTTTTGAGGGCTGGTGCGTCGGCTCTACAGCCAGCCTGGAGCAAGACTTGGTCGAGCCGATCAATGCGCTGGAAGCAAACAATGACAAGAAAGGAATATGGCGACGTTACGTCAATCGCCAGTTGCAAACAGCCTATGAAAAACTCTTCACCCCCATTGACGCGCTAGTCCTGCTACAAGCACCCGACTTTGATTGTATACATCACTGGCGCTGGGAGCAGGAGCAAAAACTGATCCGCCACTCAAAAAAAAGCGGGAGCACCCAAGTGATGGATGAGGCTGGTATTTGCCGTTTTATCCAGCACTTCGAGCGCCTGACTCGCCAGAACCTGAAACAACTACCCGAGCTCGCCGACATCGTACTGACACTGGATAGCCAGCATCAAATAACACACAGTCGCTACAACAACCCCTGAGGCAATAGCCCTTGAAAAGAGTTCACACCAAAGCCCAGTGATAAAAAAGTCGGTAACCCCAAGGGATTACCGGCTTTCAACGTCGACATTTACGTTGTTTGCTAACAATGAAGAGCCTTACTTATAAGCAACACCAATGCTGCCAATGGTTTCACGCGTAACGATAGTTTTCATAATTTGCGCGGTACCATCACCAATCTGCAGACCCATCACATCAATCATGCGCTGCATATGGGGCATTTCATGCCCCCAGCCGTAATGGCCGTGTTGCACCAGACATTCGTGAATAATATCGGTGCCCCACTTGGGCGCCATCCACTTGACCATGGCGGCTTCTTTGGTGTGCGGCAAACCTTGATCACGCAGCGCCAGGCCCTGATAGCACAACGCACGAACGGCCGCGAGACGACTGTCGTGCTCGGCCAGTGGAAAAGTCGTGCCCTGAAATTTAGCCAGTGGCTTACCAAAGGCTTCGCGCTCCTGAATATACTGCCAGGTCTCATCGACTGAGGCCTGGGCACAGGCGAGACATTGCAGGGCAATCAGGAAACGACTGAGGTCGAAACCCGCCATCACTTTAGTAAAGCCTTCCCCTTCATTACCAAGCAGTGCCGATTCAGGAATTTCCACATCATCAAAGAATACCGAGCCACGGCCCACAGAAGATGAACCGACATCATCAAAGCGAGTACAAGTGACACCGGGCAGATCGAGAGGTACTAAAAAGGCGGACACGCCATGAGCACCGGGCGTGTTTTGATCGGTGCGAGCAAAGAGCAAGGACATTTCGGCCTGCGCGCCGTAGCTAATGGAAGTTTTCTCGCCATTGAGAATGTACTTGTCACCTTTTTTAGTCGCTTTCAAAATCAGGTTTGCCGCATCGGAACCGCCACGAGGCTCGGTCAAACCCAGCTGCACGATAAGTTCACCAGCAGCCATTTGCGGTAAGACCTCGGCTTTGGTTTCATCACTACCGTACTTTTCAATCACGCAACCAATTAAGGGCGTGGTCATGCAGATATAGGCCAAATTGATATCGGCGTAGGCAATGGCTTCACAAATAACGCCCTGCACCATGCTCGTCGCACCAATACCGCCATTTTCTTCGGCGAAGATCGGCGCGATCAAACCCAGCTGGCCCATTTTACGCAACAGACCCCGGTCGAGTACCTCATCTTTCGAGCGGCCCATATAACCTTCGGCCAATTGCTCGCGGGCAAAACGCTCGGCAGTATCTTTAATAAAGTGTTCTTCTTCACTTAACCACGGCAGGGTCATAACAATCCTCGTCTATTCACTATTAATAACACCCGCCACTACGCGGGCCGAAACCACTTAATATTTGTATATACATAAAGGCTGTATTCAAAGCCCCCAATTATTATTTACATCGCAATCTAAAATTGGCAGCTACAAACCATCAACTCATCACGGCGAGTGACGACTAACGTTTTTCGCTATTTCTCGCAGCTGAAATTTTTGAATTTTACCGCTGGCGGTACGGGGCATGTCATCGATTATTTCGAGATGTTCCGGCAAATAGTTTTTCGCCAGTTGGTTTTCCAATAGATAATCAATCATGTTTTGAAAGGTAAAACTGCCACCTTTATTTAATGTCACGAAACAGCAACCCAGCTCACCAAGTCGCTCATCGGGCATAGCAACCACAGCGCAATCGACGATGTCGGCATGCTTGTAGAGAATATTCTCAACCTCTACCACCGGAATATTTTCACCGCCGCGAATAATAATATCCTTTGAGCGGCCGGTAATACGAATATAGCCATCGGCATCCATTCGCGCTAAATCACCGGTGTCAAAAAAATCGTCTTCATCGACATCGTAGGCTTCGGGACGCTTTAAATAGCCGATAAAGGTTGAGGGGCTTTTTTCAAACAAGCGACCCTCTTCACCTCGAGCGACTTCCTGACCCCGCTCATCGACAACCTTCACCTCACAAGCGGGTACGGCCACACCGTCACTACCAAATATTTTCCCCGGTGGATCCGTCAATTTCGTCGTGGTCACCACACCGCATTCGCTCATACCCCACACGGCCATCAGCTTGATCGCAAGTGCCGCGGTCGCCTTCTCGGCCAGTGCACTGGGGATGGGTGCTCCGCCGCACACAAACAGTCGAAAACGTTGCGAATTATATTTATCCCGCTGCTCGGCGTTACTCAAATCTGCCAGAAAGGGTGTTGCGCCCATGGCAAAGGAGGCATTCTCTTCAGCCATTAATTGCCAGCCGAGATCAACATTCCAGACATCGAGGAAAATCATTTTTGTTTTTAGCACCATCGGCATCCACATGCCGTACATGAAGCCAGTTAAATGCGCGAGTGGCGAGCCCATAAAAATGTCGTCATCCTGGGACAATTCACAGCGTTCAATCATTTTATCGACGCTAAATAGGAAGGTATTAGCGCAGTGCATCACGCCTTTAGGCATGCCGGTGGTGCCCGAGGTATAGAGCATCAACACCACATCATTAGGGTCTAGCTGTCGCTCTTTAAACAAAGCAGCACTATCGGTGCTAAGGCTGTGATTAAGTAAAGTGCTCTCAAAACTATTCTCGCCATCACTACCCACGACAAACAAGTGCTCAAGTTTGGGTAGTTTGTCACGCATGCCATCAATCATCTGCTCATGATCAAAACCGCGAAAGTTTTTCGGAACAATCAGCACTTTTGATTCGGCAAAGTCGACCATAAAAGACAATTCATGCTCACGAAAAATAGGCATTAAAGGATTGCTCACCGCACCAATGCGCAGGCAGGCCAGATTGATGGCGACAAACTCCCACCAATTGGGTAATTGAAAAGATACAACGTCCTGTTTTTCAATGCCGTAATGGGCCAGTGCCACGGCGATGCGTTCCGCGTTTTCTGCGAGCTGACGATACGTCAGCTGAATTTTCTCACCACTCTCAGTGCGGTAGTCAACGATGGCGACAGCATCAGGACACGCGAGTAAAGCGGCATCAAAATAATCCAGCAGATTTTCATCCTTCCACAAGCCTTGCGCTCGCATGGTATCGATTCGTTGCTGCGAGATAATGGGATCAACAATCATCTAATTCTCCAAGCCAGTTTAGTGCCCTGTGCACCTTGTATTTATTGTTACAGCAGCGTACTACTCTTTCAGAAAATGTTTTCGGTAATATTTTAATTCAGCTATCGAGTCACGAATGTCATCCATCGCCAAATGGCAGGCCTTCTTTTTAAAGCCCTTTAATATTTCCGGACGCCAGCGCCGGGCGAGTTCTTTAATACTGCTGACATCAAGGTTGCGATAGTGGAAGTAGTCTTCAAGCAGCGGCATTTCTCGCGCCATAAAGCGACGGTCCTGGCAAATGGAGTTACCACTCATGGGCGATTTTCCAGCCCCCACCCAATCGCGAAGAAAGTCGATCGTTTGTTGCTCCGCCTCCGTCGCGCTTAAACCACTGTTCGCCACCCGCTCGATCAAACCGGATTGACCGTGCTGACGCGTATTCCATTCATCCATTGCCAAAATCACCTCATCGGGCTGATGAATGGCCAAGATCGGACCCTCTGCCAGAGTGTTGAGCTCGGAATCTGTGACCAGAGTAGCGATCTCTATGATGTGGTCGTTGTCGGTATCCAGCCCGGTCATTTCCAGGTCGATCCAGATTAAATTAAGATCGTTCATTTTCTTCCTTCTGCTGATTTTCGCGGGCTATATCGATAATATTTTCCAGCGACTTGATGCGCTCGCCAGTCTCTTGAATACGTAATTTAATTTGCGCCTGCTGCGCTTTATCGGCGTCTTCTAGTGACAGTTTATGTTCGCTAATCGTTGCTTTCAAGCGGGCCACATCGTCGATCATGATGCGAACTTTCACCACCTTTTCGGCCTTATCAAAAATCTTTGACTCAGGGGATGCCTCACCACCGTCCTCTACATTACTGTACTTTGGTGCGGCACTAAACACCTGCTCGGCCGGTAATTGCCTTTGATTCATGAAATTCGGCGAGACTATTTCTATGCCCGCAGCGTGCAGTTGATCAAGCACCGCTTTTTTCAAGCGGCTGCGCTGGGTTAATAGCTGATCAACATCGGTACAAATCCCTCCCGTTTTATAGACAATGGAGAAATCCCCAAGGGTGAGTATTTGCACAAAAGGTTCATCCAGCCCCGCCTCCTCAGTCGCCAGCTTCAGCAAAGGCTCAACTTTGTGCCAGGCGATATCGTAACCGAGGGAGACTTCACAGGAAGTAAATGTGCCGGACGAGCGCACTACCGTCAGAGGGTTGGTGGCCAGATAAAGATTGGGCAGTGTAATCAGATCCCGCTCCTGGGACTGAATTTCCGTGTGAAACAGGCCACTCACCGTCACTCGCCCAAAATGCTCGCCGACACGGACAAAATCACCGTGCCTGAAGCTTTTCACCGTGCGCAGCATAAACCCAGCCATGGCATTGGACACAAAGGTCGTTGACGAGAGGGCAAAAATACCGGTAAAGACCAGGCCGAGCAAGCTCAGTAAATCGCCCTTCGTCGTCTCACTAACCGGCAAGGCAAGAACCACTAAAATCACCGCAACAGCGGTAAGGCTCAGCAATAGAAGCTGGCGGCTGAGAGACGATACCGCACCCTCTTTGCGTCGTATCAATAGCCAGTGCGTCACCCACAAAACAAAAGCACTGCTGGCGAGCATTGCCAGTAGGGGTAAATAAAGCCGAAAGGTATCTAAGTCGAGTTCAAACAAGGGCCTGGGGCCTCCATATCATCGACCAACATTATGCTATATGCTTGGCCGCACTGACAGTACCGGGAAGCAGGAGGGCATGGCAAAACGTAAGATCACCGACCAGCAGCAACGCCGTATTCGCCGTAAGCATTCGACCAGTATCGACAGCGCCGGCAAGCAACAGCGCGGCGAAAAATTGCTGCAATCCGGCGAACTCGGCCCCGAACAGACAGGGCTAATTAGCACCCGCTACAGTAATCAGGTCGACATCGTCACCTCTTCTACGTCTGCCCCACAACGCTGTTATTTACGCTCCAATTTAGAGTCAGTAGTCACCGGTGACAATGTCATTTGGCGTCCTGGTGAACCTTATGGCGTCGTTTCTGCCGTACTGCCACGCAACTCTCAACTTGATCGCCCCGACATTCGCGGCAAACTGCGGCCTGTCGCGGCCAACATTGATCTTATCGTTGTGGTTATCGCCTCCGAGCCAAGGCCCCATGCCAATTTAATTGACCGCTATCTGATTGCCATCGAGCACCGAGGCATTAAGCCCCTGCTACTGTTTAATAAAATTGACCTTGCTTCCGACAATACACCACTGACTCAAGACTTTGCTCAAACTTACGCCCAGCTCGGCTACGACGTTGTCGAAGTGTCTGCACACTCTAATCAGGGAATTGAGCAACTTACGGCGGTACTTCAACAGCACACCAGTGTCTTTGTTGGGCAGTCTGGCGTGGGGAAATCATCCCTTATTAATGCCATTTGTCCTGCTGCGGAGGCGGCTATCGGCAGCCTTTCGCAGGCCCACACCAAGGGGCGGCACACCACCACAACCGCAAATTTATTTTTCTTACCCGAGGGTGGACAGCTAATTGACTCCCCGGGCATTCGCGAATTTGGGCTCATCCATCTTGACGAGCATGATATCGCCCAGGGTTTTATCGAGTTTCGACCCTTCCTGGGCCATTGTAAATTTCGCGATTGTCGCCACCAGAATGACCCGGGCTGCGCGCTGCAAAACGCTCTTGAAGCAGGTAAAATATCCCCACAAAGGATGCAGAGCTACCAATTAATTAAGCAGAGCCTGACCAGCGAGTAAGAGCAAAAACCTCAAATCATGGCCGTCGAACACCTGCTATCGTCGTACTAATCAACACTCACACGCGAAAGGCCTTTGAGCCTGACTAAAATCTATGCAAAGTTTTTCTGACAAACTCTTCTTACTCTTTCAAAAAGCTGTGCCACAACATAAGCTCTCACGTCTCATCGGCAAAGTGGCCGAAGCCAAAACTCCCTGGCTTAAAAACCTGCTTATTAACCAGGCCATCCGCACGTATCAGATTGACCTGTCCATTGCAGAGCGCGAGCAAGTCGAGCAATACTCGACCTTCAATGATTTTTTTACCCGCTCACTAAAACCCGATGCGCGCCCGATATGCAGCCAGGCAGACACTGTAGTTTCCCCCGCTGATGGTATTCTCAGTCAGTTTGGCGCGATTCAAAATGATCAATTTATTCAGGCGAAAGGACAACGCTATACCACAAGCCGTTTACTCGGCAACGATAACGCCCTCGCCGCAGAGTTTTCAGAGGGTAGTTTCGCCACCATTTATTTATCTCCCAGTGACTACCATCGAGTGCATATGCCCTGGGCTGGAAAACTGCTCGCAACGCACTACATTCCTGGCAAACTATTTTCGGTCAACCAGACCACAGCCAATGGTATTCCAGAACTGTTTGCCAGAAACGAACGTTTGGTCTGTATTTTTGAAACGAACCGAGGAAAAATGGCCGTTATTTTAGTCGGCGCCATGTTGGTCGCGGGTATAGAAACCTGTTGGCAAGATCACTACCCAGCAGCCACACACGCTAGCGTAAATTTTGCTAATGAAGTGATCAACCTGGAAAGAGCCGAGGAACTCGGCCGATTTAAGTTTGGTTCAACTGTTGTTCTTTTATTTAATGAATCACTCGTTTTCGATAAACAACTCGCCAACGGTCATAAAATTTTGATGGGCGAGAATCTAGAACTCGCCCATCATTAACTAAGATCCGAGATGGAGGCGCTGTCGCCAGCCAGATAGCAAACCCTTGGAACTCTCTAATTCCTGGCTTATAAAAAGGTGGGCGATTTTTGAAAGGTCGACATCGTAACCACCGGGCTCAAGGTCTCGAGCGATAGCAGCGCGCTCAATCAAAGCACCGTTTTCACCGCCTCGATTACCGAGGGCCTGCCGCGTTTTTTCGTCATCTTTAAGATCGACAACAATAACAGCATCTGTCAATTCAGCACCTTCACGATCCAGCACAGCTACTTTAGGCGTCAGTCGAGACTTAGGGTGCTGCTCGGTGACAACACCAATATCACCGGTCGTTAATTCAACCAGGGTGCCCGTAGGATACAAACCAATCGACTGAATAAAACTCACCACAAGGTCATCGGAAAACTGTTTATTGCGCATTTCGTACAATGCGCTCACGGCCCGGGATGGCGACAAAGGCTCGGATGCTTCTCGTGGATAACAAATACTGTCGTAGGTGCTAGCAATTCCCGCAACCCTCGCCAGCAGGGGTATCTTGCCACCCGCAAGACCTTCAGGAAACCCACTACCGTCATTACGCTCTGCCTGATAGCGAACCACCGAAATGACTCGTGGCTCTACAGCTTGAGTCTGCCTCAATATATCCACGCCGTAGTTAACATACTTACGGTATTCTTTTTCTTCGGCTTCGCTGCGTTTTTCTTTACGCAGCAGGCGATTTGGAAGCTTTGCCTTGCCAACATCCTTTAACAAGGTACCCATGCACAACACAGAAATTTCATCCTTGGGCATACCTATATAACGCGCAAACTGCACCGCCCATAAAGCTGAACGTAAACTGTGATCATAGCTATGGGCATCCTGTTCGCGTAAACGAACCAGCCAGGTAAAGGCATCGGGGCAGCGCAGTACACTTTCAACCATATCGCCAACATTGTCTTTCAGCCGCCCATAGTCAATCGTTTTACCACGGCCTATTTGCTTAACGACCAGAGTTAAAGAACCTTTTAAATGACTGACAATTTTTTTCGCTTTTACTGATTCTTTACGCAGAGTGGCACTGGTTTCATAAATACCCTTGCGTATGACCAATGGCGCTGCCGTGGTTTCCTGTCGATTCTTTTTGATCGGTCTACTGGTCAGTCGAGCCGTGGATCTGGCCAATGGCTCATACAGTGTTTTCTTTGACTCTTTAGCAATAGCGGGAGGGACGGCTTTACCAAGCGGGGCTCGACCTTTCTCGATATCAACAAAAACGTGGCTACAGTACGTTTTTAACTGATTAATTTCCCCCGGAGAACGGATGTAAAACCCCTGCAGGGCAAAGGGAGTCTGTGACCACGGACGATCGAGACGGGAGATATACATCCCGAGTAAAAGATTATTAACACCGACTTGAACTTGTTTAATAGCCATAACACACGCTCTCGTACTCTTCTATATCCAGCACTACCACAATTAGTCTGTATGTGATGATGGAAGTAAGTTGTTATGAGCAAGAGTAATATTATTGGGATTATTTACAAGATCACATAGGTAACTGGTTTAAATATGCGATAAGCGTTTTCAATTTTAGGCTTTACTGGTGATACTTCACAGACAAAGTGTGAACGGCGTCTATAAATGCCGCTGCGTACTGGGGGTCAATATCGGGAGTTATTCCGTGCCCCAGGTTAAACACATGCCCTTCACCCGGGCCAAAACGCTCAAGAATAATCGCCACTTCGCTTTCTATAACTTGCGCAGGTGCACGCAAAACAGCGGGATCCATGTTGCCCTGCAAGGCAACCCGTTGTCCAACTCGCTGCCGAGCTGCGCCAATATCTTGCGTCCAGTCGACGCCAATGGCATGACATCCGCTATCAGCAATTGCCTCAAGCCAACCACCGCCATTCTTAGTAAATAAGATAACGGGGACCTCTCGACCCTCCGCTTCTTTCGTTAAACCACGAACAATTTTCTCCATGTAGTGCAGAGAAAATTCACGATAGGCCCTGTCGCCCAGTGCACCGCCCCAGGTATCAAAGATCTGCACTGCCTGGGCACCGGCTTCGATCTGAGCATTAAGGTAGTTAATCACGGACGCAGCCAATTTTTCCAACAACACATGCAATAAATCAGGGTTGGTGTAAAGCATTGTTTTTATTTTGGCAAAGTCTTTACTGCTACCGCCCTCAATCATATAGGTGGCTAAAGTCCAGGGGCTGCCAGAAAAGCCAATGAGGGGCACACTGCCATTGAGCTCGCGTCGAATAAGCTTCACAGCATCAAGCACATAAGGGAGATCTTGAGCGGTATCGATCACCGGCAGGGCTTCGATAGCTTGTGCCGTATCGGCGAGCTTGCGAAAACGCGGGCCTTCGCCCTCTTCAAAATACAGTCCCAAACCCATGGCATCGGGGATGGTTAAAGTATCCGAAAATAAGATGCCCGCTTCGTGAGGACAGCGCTCGAGGGGCTGCCAGATCACCTCACAGGATAACTGAGGATTTGTACACACCGACATAAAATCACCGGCCTTGGCTCGCACGGCACGGTATTCAGGAAGATAACGCCCGGCCTGGCGCATCATCCACACGGGCGTAGCATCAACAGGTTGGCGCAGTAAGGCCCTTAAAAATCGATCATTTTTTAATTCAGACATGGAGATAGTCCAGTATTCCTTCAGCGGCCTGACGGCCTTCCCAAATTGCAGTTACCACCAGGTCGGAGCCCCTGACCATATCGCCCCCGGCAAAGACCTTAGTATTCGAGGTTTGAAACTTATATTTTTGCTCTTCAGCCGCATTAACACCACCCCAACTGTTAACAGCAATATCATGTTCAGTGAACCAACTGGCTGGACTGGGCTGAAAACCAAAGGCGACGAGGACGATATCGGCGGGGATAATTTGCTCGCTACCCGCAATCGGCTCGGGGCGGCGGCGACCATTTTCGTCGGGCTCACCAAGGCAAGTTTCAACCACTTTAATGCCCGTCACACTACCTTCGCCGACAATTTCAATTGGCTGGCGATTAAACAGGAAGTTAACCCCCTCCTCTTTAGCGTTCGCCACTTCACGGCGTGAACCGGGCATGTTTGCCTCGTCCCGACGATAAACACAACTGACACTACTCGCGGCCTGACGTATCGCGGTGCGATTACAATCCATCGCCGTGTCACCACCACCCAGTACCACCACTTTTTTACCGGCGGTATCGACGAACTGGTTATTTTTCTGAGACCAGCCCTGATTCTGATTCACGTTACCGATCAAATAGGGCAGCGCATCGTAAACGCCCTGCATATCTTCACCGGGGAAACCGCCTTTCATCGAGGTATACGTGCCCATACCCAGAAAAACCGCATCGAATTCTTCGAGCAGGCTATCGAACATCACATCCTTGCCAATCTCGGTATTCAGGCGAAACTCAATACCCATGGCCTCAAACACCTCGCGGCGCTTGACCATTACCGACTTTTCTAATTTAAACTCGGGAATGCCGAAAGTCAGCAAGCCGCCAATTTCAGGGTGGCTATCAAATACCACAGAGGCGACACCGCTGCGCGCCAATACGTCGGCACAACCCAGACCCGCAGGCCCGGCGCCGACTATGGCGACACGCTTACCCGTGGCGACAACATTGGACAAATCGGGCTGCCAGCCCATCGCTAGCGCGGTATCGGTAATGTATTTTTCTACACTGCCAATCGTCACCGCACCAAAGTCGTCATTGAGGGTGCAAGCACCTTCACAAAGTAAGTCCTGAGGGCAAACCCGGCCGCAGATCTCTGGCAAGGTATTGGTCTGATGACTGAGCTCGGCGGCTTCAATAATGTTGCCATCTGTCGCTAACTGCAGCCAATTGGGAATATAGTTGTGCACCGGGCACTTCCACTCACAATAGGGATTACCACAATCCAGACAGCGATGGGC
>Ga0105357_10001281_pt1 | contig 13554 bp, 13 predicted proteins | sample GOMGulsemesocosm_4_FD_83660 | JGI IMG/M metagenome (GOLD analysis project Ga0105357, IMG submission 83660) | Methane-oxidizing microbial communities from mesocosms in the Gulf of Mexico - GOM15B Gulf of Mexico | ecosystem: Environmental > Aquatic > Marine > Cold seeps | place: USA: Gulf of...
ACTTTTGAAAATACCCACGCATTCAAACTAGAGCCCTGTACATGGGGTGTACAATTTCACCCCGAATTTGATGACTATATTATGAGATCATATATTTACGAATCTGCAAAAATGAAAAGTATAGATGAATCCCATAAAAGCGATTTATTGTCGTCTGTGAAAAATACGCCTCGTGCCAATGAAATCATTCCTTTATTTGTGAACGTAATTAGTAATAAGATCTAAAATGTGTTGTAATATAAAAAATTCAAGCACTTTTTATGACAAAATCGATAGGATTCATTATGCTTGTTTTTCTAGTTAAGGAGAAATTTGATGCTAGGTAAAATCTTAATCTTTATTTTTGTATCAATATTTGCCCTTCAATCTACCTGTTTTGCTCAACATATTGATGAAATAGATTTCATGACAGAGAACTATCCTCCTTTTAATTTTAAAAAAAATAATCACCTTCAAGGAATAGCAGTAGATCTTTTATTTTTAATGCTTAAAAAAATTGATTCAACCAAAACCCGTTCAGATATACGTGTACTTCCATGGGCTAGAGCTTATGATTCGGTATTAACAGAAGAAAAAACAGCACTTTTCTCTATGACAAGAACTAAAAAACGAGAAAATCTATTTAAGTGGGTTGGTCCTATTTCTAATACAACCATCGCGCTCATTGCAAGAAAAGAGAAAAATATTAAGATTGACTCCATTGAAGATATAAAAAAATATAAATTGGGTGTTGTGAGAGATGATATAGGTGAGCAGTTATTAATTACTTTAGGAATCAATCAAAGTAAAATTGAAAGTACTGGTGGAGTTGATGCGATTCATAAATTAATCAAAATGTTAAATAGAGATAGATTTGACTTATTATCTTACGAATTTGATGTTGCAAGATGGGAAATGAAAAACCTAGGCTTTCATACAAAAGATTATCAACTCGTATACAAACTATCCCAAGCCCAATTGTATTTTGCCTTTCATAAAAATACTCCTGATGATTTAATTAATCTTTTACAAGAGGCTTTAGATGAACTCAAAAAAGACAAGAAATACCAAGAAATTATTCAAAAATATAGATGATAGAGCAGTACAAACAGATATTATCTCTGTTTGTACCTTTTAGTATAAACTATTTATTACTTAGCTAATAGGGGTAAAGTATTAAGAAGTTTTTCACAATACTCCCACTGGTCAAGTGTTTCTTTCCATTTACTTGGAATTGCATCCACTCCTTGGTAAGCACCCAATACCATACCAATTGCTATTGATCGTGAGGCATTATCTCCTCCAACCATCGTGTTGGCAACAATGGCAGTTTTAAGACAATCTTCTTCATTAACATATTTTAAAATAAAATAAACAGCACCTGGTAATGTTCCTTCAGTAGGACTGGCTTTACCTACTTTTATAGGCTCACTTCTTCCAATATCCCATAGTCTAGCCATGCTTGTAAGTGCCAAATCATCGCTGAACTGCTCTTTTGATAAATCAGAATCGGGATTGGCTTCTTCTTCTACTTTTGATATTGCTTGATTTACTTTTTCTTCAAAAAAACCACCCATTTTTTGTGCAACTTCTGTGATGGCATCTTTTGGATGAGTTCCATTAATCACTTTATGGGTGACTCTGGCAAAAAACTCACCTCCACCAAGGGCATGTAAATCTTTGTGAGTAAACATAGTTTGCCTAGCAACCTTTGCTATTTCTTCTTCTGAGTCATAATAAGCGTGTGCGGCAACATGTCTTATAGCCATGGCATTTGAAATTCCACCTAGGTTTTCGACCCGCACACCTTGTTTGATTTGAGCATACGTTTCTTTTGTCATGGTACAAATCCAAGAACCCCAAGAATGTTCCAATCGGTTCATCCAGTGGGGAATCATTTTACTCACATCAAAATCTACTTTTTCATTTGCAATGGTAGCTAAATGCTCCAAGACTAAAATGTTATAATCACCATAATCCGTCGTACCACCCGCTTTTTTCCCAGGATGATAGTTTCTTTGCCCCCACCCAATTCCATGGGTCTCACCACCCATCATTTCTCCGGGACTCATGAATTTATCAATGGGTTTATTGCCATAAGCCTCATAAATCTTTTTTGCATCATATTCATAATGGGACCCTAAACATAAAGCATCTGCAACAATGGCACCAAAAAAGGCACCTTTAATTGAATCTTGTTTTGTAATTTCATTCATTATTTCTACTTTTTCATCTAGTATAACTAAGTTCTATTTAGTTTTAAGAAAATCTTATTTTTATCTACTAGCACTATTCTTGGATTACTAAAATATAAAAATAAGTGTTTTTGCCTGCTTTATTAAAAATAATATACCAATAATGTTATTTTTCCGAACTATTGCGTATTTTTGCGATTTTTTGCTCTTTCAATAACTTCATCAAACTGTTAAACTTATCTCAACAAAAAACACATAGCTTAGGAGTAACAAATGAGCAAATTAATTCACTTAAAAAAAGAAGAACAACAAATCATGCCACTATTTAACGGTGCATTTATTGAAAACAAACCCATTCCTTTTCCAGATAGATCTGGTTCAAAAGCTTATTCAAGTCTTTTTTATTGGGCTCACCTTGAAGCCAATAAAACAGAAGAGTTTCCTCTTCATCCACATGAAGGATTTGAAATAATGGCTTTTATCTTAAAAGGTTCGATGGAACACTCTGACAGTTTAAGTGACAAGTATACAACACTAAATGCAGGTGGGGTTCAGGTCATACAAGCAGGATCAGGGGTTCAACATGCTGAACGTATTACAAAAGGAACGCATGTATTTCAAATTTGGTTTGATCCTGACTTCTCAAAAACCATAAGTAATAAAGCACGGTATAGAGATTATCAAGCAGCTGAGTTTAAAAGTTTGAAAAGTAATGGGATTGAAAAAACCTCCTATGTGGGAGGAGCTGGTCCAATTTCTTATGAAACACCAGGTCTTGGAATTTGGAAACTTAATTTTGAAAAAGGACAGTATCAAGAAACCTTGGACAAGAACTCAACTTATTCATTTTATCTCTTAGTTGGAAAACTAAAAATCAATGGTGAGATTGTTGTCAAAGATAGTTTTCTCGTATTGGATGATTTGGATACTATTAATTATGAAATAGAAAATGAAGCAGAACTTTTTATCATAAAAACACCAACAAAAGTTGATTACACTCGCTTTATTGATAGATATTAAATTCTAATATATTTCAGGAGAAAAGCTATCCTAAAAGTATTTCTGTGAAGTAAGAGGTTTTTTGATACAATAGTTTTACTATGGAATCAAAAACACACAATAATCCTGCAAGAATCATACCTTCAAATTTTGGGCAAAGACGAATAAACTCCTCTTTGCCCAGCATGAGTATTGAAGAAAGTATTAATGCTTATAAAGCTGTTCATGCAAAAAATCCTACTTTTGGTATGGATATTTTTGCCAAAGATTTCCAAGCAAAAGAGTTTGCAATATTACAAAACAATGGAGAAGCAAACATAGGAATTCCCGTATGTTGTTCTCACTATGTACTATTACTAAATCTTAAAGGGACTTCTTTAAGGCATGTGAATCAACACTCCTTTAAAGTACAAAGTCAATCTCTTCAACTTTTAATACCTGGTGTCATATATTCATTTGAAGATAGTCTTGATGATTTTGAATTGTTCATTGTACTCTTTGAACCCAGTTTTTTATCACAGGAGAATATAGAGCTCTTGCAATTCTTTCAAACCCATTATGAACCAAGTAAATTTAATCAAGATTCCTTTGCTCAGGTTTTGACACTTTTTGAACAACTCAACTTAGAATATAAAGATAAAAAGAGTGATTACCAAGCCTATTCAAAAACTTTATTACTACAGTTGTTATATCATCTTAAACGTGAGAAAACCTGTCTTCCAAAAAAAGAAGTACTTAACCGCTCACAACAAATATCAAATCACTTTTTATGTTTAATTGAAGAGCATTTTCAAATAAGAAAATCTGTTCAAGACTATGCTGATATTTTAGAAATAACACCCAAACACTTAAGTGAAACCATCAAAGAAACTTTAGATAAATCTGCCCTTTCTCTTATTCATGCACGAATTATCAAAGAGATTCAATATCAATTGTGTTACACATCTTTAAGTATCAAACAAATCTCTTCCTCTTTGTATTTTGCCAATAGCTCCGATTTTGGTAGGTTCTTTAAACGATATATTGGACTTAGTCCCAAAGCCTATAGACTTAAATACCAACGATAAACCACTCATTCCGAATTATTGCATATTTTTGCGATTTATTGCTCTTCCAATTAACCTTTCAAGCTGTTAAACTTATCTCAACAAAAAAAGAGATAACACTCACAAAAGGAAAAGTTATGAAAGAAAAAGTATTTATAGGAACACAAGTTATTGCAGGTTTATTATTGGTTATGTTTGGATCAAATACATTTTTACAATTTATGCCAATGCCAGAAATGACACCTATTATGGGTGAGTTTATGGGAGCATTGTATAAGACGGGCTATATATTTCCAATTAGTGCTATTATAGAAATAATTGCAGGTATTGCATTTTTAAGTAACAAGTTTGCACCTTTAATGGCAATCATAGTCATGCCAATAATGATTAACGCATTTTTATCACACCTAGTATTGGACCCTTCAGGAATTGTGGCTGCTGCTTTTATTACAGTTGCAATCATTATTATAATGATACGTCACCAAAATCGTTATAGCGAAATATTTAAAGCTTAAGGAGTAAACAATGACTTTATTAAATGTAAAAGAATTACAAAACTTAGACAAATCAACTTACACACTCATACATGTATTACCCGAAGAACATTTTAACAGTATCCATATCAAGGGTGCCGTTAATATTTGTGTTTATGAAATGAGTTTTTTCGACAAAGTTAAAGAGCTGAACTTAAGCTCGCAGCAGAATATTGTTGTTTACGGGGACAGTAACAATGACCTTGATGCAAAAGCTGCAGCTGGAAAACTTTCACAGTTAGGATTCAATAATATTTTTGTTTTAGAGGGTGGAATAAATTCGGTAAAGGCAGACTTAGAACTAGTAGGTGAAAGTCAAGCACTAAATGAAGATCAACTATTAAGTTTAGATGATAAAACATATGAAATCGTTGAGCAAAGTAAACTAAACTGGACAGGGCAAAATGCAAACGGAAAACATACAGGTGAAATTTCACTTAATAAAGGAATGCTGGAGTTAAAAGACAAGCAACTCAATGGAGAGTTTATTATAGATATGAATTCAATTAAAACACTGGATTTAACTCAAGAGCAAGGGGCATCTTATCTAGACGCACATCTTAAATCTGATGATTTCTTCCTAAGTAAACTCTTTCCTCAAGCCACATTCAGTTTTAAAAATGTTTCCCTAAAAGAGTTGCCATACCAAACGTCAATAAACTGCATACTAAATGGGGAACTTAGTATTAGAGGCATTAGCAAAAAACAAAATGTCAATGCACTTATTGCAAGGGTTGAGGACAAACTTGTATTAAATGCAAGAGTGGAGATTGACAGGACAAATTGGGATATCATTTATGGCTCAAGCAAGTTTTTTAAATACCTAGGTATGCATAAAGTCTTTGATACAATTTTTATTGAGATGAGACTAGAACTTAAATAGATAAGGAGTATCTGTTCAAAATGTGACTTTAGCGTGACTTTGTGGTAATTTTATGAAACTTTGTGCTATACTCTCGCCTTCATATAAAGGAGAAGTAAAATGAAGATAAACTGTAGGTATATTACGACATTAATGTTTATTTTTCATTTTTCAGTGACAAGCTTAAATGCAAACTCCTTAAATGACATCAAGTTCATGACAGAACACTATCCTCCTTACAATTATGTGGAGGATGGTCGACCTCAAGGTATTGCAATAGACCTGATGGTTTTGATGTTAAAACGCTTAAATACCAATCATCAAAGAAAAGACATCCGTATTTTACCCTGGGCTAGGGCATATAAAATGCTTTTAGAAGATAAAAACACGGCTTTATTTGCTATGACAAAAACAAAACAAAGAGAAAAACTCTTTAAATGGGTTGGTCCTTTTGCTCAAACCAATGTTTCTTTGATAGCAAAAAAGCAGAGTAAGATCTTACTAGATTCATCTAAGGAAATTAATAACTACAAGATTGGAGTTGTAAGAGATGATATAGGAGAAGAACTTTTATATACACTTGGTGTAAAGTCCAAGCAAGTAGAGAGTACAGGCGGAATTGATGCACTGAAAAAACTCATAAAAATGTTAAATAGAAATCGTTTTGATCTTCTATCTTATGAGGCGGGTGTTGTTGCATGGGAGATGAAAAAACTTGGTTTTAATATAAAAGACTATGAGATTGTTTTTCACCTTTCCCAAACCCAACAGTATTTTGCCTTTCATAAAGATACACCCAATAGCATAATCAATGCCCTTCAAAAAACACTTGATAAGCTCAAAAAAGAAGGTCATCACCAAAGAATACTTAATAAATACAAATAGTGAACTTCTTTTCATATAGAGTTGCCCTTTTACTTTATATATCTATATATAGTTGTTCCCTGTGATTTCTTACAATTTGCTCGGTTGAAATTCTCTTATTCTAAGTCATTTTCCTGGCTACTTTCTTTGAAAATTCTCTTACTTTTATCACACTTTTCGCCCATTTATTTGAAAAAGGAGCAATAAAAATAATATAAATGATAAAACTTTATCAACTTTTTGCTATTTTCCTTGAAAATTCTCATAATTTTATCACACTATTCACCCATTTATTTGAAAAGTAGAAAAAAATGAGACAAATGATAAAACTTTATCAGATTTTTGGTCTTTTCTTTAAAAATTCTCTTACTTTTATCACACTTTTCAACCATTTATTTGAAAAAGTAGCAAAAAAAATGAGATAATTGATAAAATTTTATCAACATAAGTCTAAATTTCAAAATTTATCACAAATTTTAAATTCCATCATTTTCTAATTTTCACTGAAAAAATCACAAAATATAATACTCAATTATTCTTAGTTTAACAATTATATTTTGATAAAGAATAAGTATTTTCCTTAGTTTTTTTTCAATTGACTTTAAAAAAATAGTGAACTAATTACCTAAATTATAGTATTTGTTGCTAATAGTAATTTTATATTTCCCTATTATTTCATTTGCAACATAAGTAATAGTAATAAATAAAAAAATCAAATCAACGCCTATGATATCAACTACATTTCATAAAATAATTTTAGCTTATTTAATAGTGAGGATAAAGAATTATGATAAATTTATAAAATCACAATAAAAACTCTTTACAATAATAAATTATTATATAATACTCTTATCAAAACATTTAATTGAAGAAGGAGCAAAAATGAAAGCAGTAAATACTTGTAAAGCACCTAGTGCAATAGGACCTTATTCTCAAGCAATACAAAAAGGAAACAGGATATTTATTTCAGGCCAGCTTCCAATTAATGTATTAACTGGAGAATTTGCTGGTGAAGATATAACATCACAAACAATTCAGTCTTTAGAAAATATCAAACATATAGTAGAAGAAGCAGGTGCAGCTATGTCAAATGTCGTTAAGACAACTATCTTATTGGCAAATATTGGTGATTTTGCCGAGGTTAATAAGATTTATGTGAGGTATTTCCAAGCACCCTTTCCTGCTCGTACTACTTATGAGGTATCCAAGCTACCATTAGGTGCTCTAGTTGAAATAGAGTCTATTGTTTATCAATAATTAGAAGTAGGACAAAATCATGAAAAAAGATATTGTAATAGTAGGTGCAGGTATTGTTGGGCTCATGAGCGCTTATAGCTTATGTGAGAGTGGAAGAAAAATCACCATAATTGATAAAAATGACATCACTGATGGTTCTTCTTTTGGAAATGCAGGTGTATTTTCAGCTTTTGGAAAAAAACCATTAAGTGCTCCAGGCGTATTATTTGATACATTAAAACTTATGTTGATGGGAAAATCTCCTGTAAATATACACCCAAGTTTGGATATTAACTTATACAAGTGGTTATTAAAGTTTGTACTAAGTAGCTCTGCTGCTAGGCTTAAGAAAACACTTGCACTTTTTGAAAGATATGGACAAATTAGTTTAAACATGTATGAGAAGATGACAAAAAAAGATGAAATGAATTTTCACTTTTGTCAAGATGGTTTACTCATGGTTTACACTGACACCAAAAACTTTGATAAAAAAGCCGAGTTGTGTGATAATCCACATAAATGTGAGGTACTTTCTAAAAGTGCAACAAAAACATATATCCCTTTTGTCAATGAGAAAATTGCAGGCTCTATTTTACTTAAACAAAATGGTCATTTAGATCCAGAATTGTTAATGATGGAGTTAAAAAACCACTTAATAGCTAAAGGTGTTGAGATTATTATCAATGAGAAAGTTGAACTTATTGAGCATAAAGATAACAAGATTACAAAAATATGTACTAAAGAAGCTGTCTATGAAGCTGATACCTTTATTCTTTCAACTGGCTCAGATGATACACTCGCCAGAAAAATTAACAATAAGTTTTTAATGATACCTTCAAAAGGTTATAGTATTACATTTGAAATGGAAGAAAACTCAAACCTAAAACTTGTGCTTTGTTTGCTGACTTGTTCATTGCAGTCACACCTAGAAAAGAGACCGTGAGATTGACATCAAAACTTGAACTTGGAACTTCAAGTGAAAAAATTGTCAAAAAACAAATTAACAGTATTCATAAAAACCTCTCTTTATATTCAAACCCATTTGAAATTAAAAACGGTATTGAATGGACAGGTTTTAGACCACTAACACCAAATGATATGCCGCTAATTGGTTTTGACGATACCTACTCAAACTTAATTCATGCCACAGGACTTGGTTGGCTAGGAATGACTTTTGGACCAGCTATTGGAAAAATTGTTGGAGATTTGGTATTGAAAGATAAAAGAAATGAAAATAATCTTGATGTGCAACTTTTTTCTGGCTTCTACCAAGGTTAGAAATAAATTATGTAACTTAGTGACATTAAAAAATTTGTTTATTATCATTTTCTGATACTTTTGTGCCCCTTTTGTATTTTAGAATGAAATTACATGTTTTGATTTCACATTAAAATATGTATAAACCAAAGTTAAATTTGGTTTATTTAAGTACAGAGAATAGCTAAGTTACTGCTGCTATTTGGTGATTTAAGTACTAACTTAGGATCTTAACTTTTAGACTTTTAAAAAAGTCTAATAACAAAGATCTGAAGTTAATACTCCAATCTAAAAAAGAATTTGCTTTAGTTTTAAGTTGATTTTTAAAAAAAGGAGAAAAATGGAAACTTTAGAAAAAATGATGTCTGCGGCTTCATCTTTTGTATGGGGAGTACCAATGCTAGTATTACTAGTAGGTACGGGGCTTTATCTAACTATTCGGTTAAAAGGTATGCAATTTTGGGCAATGGGACATGCTCTTAAATTAATCTTTTCAAAAGATGAAAAAGCAGATGGAGATATTTCTCAATTTGCGGCACTTATGACAGCACTAGCTGCAACTGTTGGGATTGGTAATATTGTTGGGGTTGCAACAGCTATTACTATGGGTGGACCTGGAGCAGTTTTTTGGATGTGGGTTACTGGACTTGTTGGAATGGCAACAAAGTACTCTGAAGCTGTATTGGCTGTAAAATATAGAGAACGTGGTGAGAATGGGTTCAAAGGTGGACCAATGTATTATTTAACCAATGGGTTAAATATGCCAAAACTTGGTATGGTATTTGCATTTTTTGCAGTAATTGCATCTTTTGGAATTGGAAATATGACTCAGTCAAACGCAGTTGCAAGTGCATTGTTTTCTCAATTTGAATTTCCAACTTGGATCACAGGTGCGGTTCTTTTAGTTCTTACGGCTATCGTTATTGTAGGAGGTGTTAAATCTATTGGTAAAACAACATCATTTTTAATTCCAATTATGATTGCAATGTATTTATCAACTGCACTTATTATTATTGTATTAAATATTGAAAAAGTTCCAGATGCATTTGGCCTTATCTTTAATCATGCCTTTGCTCCTTTTGCTGCAACAGGTGGATTTGTAGGTGCTGCTGTTGCTGCTGCGATTCGATTTGGTATTGCAAGAGGTGTTTTTTCAAATGAATCAGGACTTGGTTCTGCTCCAATAGCTGCAGCTGCAGCGCGAACAAGTGACCCAGTAAAACAAGCCTTGGTTTCTATGACTCAGACTTTTATTGACACACTTGTAGTTTGTACAATGACTGCAATTATTATTTTGATGGCACCAATATGGCTAGAAGGAAATGGCGCGGGAGATTTAACACTTAAAAGTTTCCAATACTTCTTAGGTGACTTTGGAGCTACTGTTGTAATAATTGCCACAGTGTTATTTGCCTACTCAACAATTTTGGGTTGGTCATATTATGGAGAGCGATCATTTGAGTTTTTATTTGGAGATCGCTCTATTAAAATATACCGAGTAGTATTTATTGCTTTTGTTATGGTTGGTGCAGTTTTAGAGTTGAGACTTGTTTGGAACTTCTCAGACTTGGCAAATGGTTTAATGGCCATTCCAAACTTAATTGCTTTATTGTTATTATCTAAAGTAATAACAGCAGAAACAAATAGATACTTTACAGAAGAATTTAAACGTGAGATAGTCAAGTAGAATTATCAAATAATTTCGGGAAAGAACTTTTCCCGAAATTATATACTATAATTTTTGGGTATTATTTTTTAATTTACTTTTATCAAGGATTGGTATGAACATATTAAAACAAGATTTATCATCAGAAAATACTTTAATTCACTCTAAGTCAATATCGCAATGGTGTAAAAGCCATCCCTTAGTCATGAACCTTATTGATACGAAGCCCGTATTTTGGGAAAATTTGAGACTTGAAGAGACGCAACATGCATTAGATAAACTGGCCATCTCAAAAGATAATTTACTTGACAGTAGTGATCGATTAGATCGTTTTGCACCGTTTTTATCTAAAGTTTTTAGTGATATAAAAGATCATGGAATTATTGAATCTGAATTAATTAAAGTAGATTCTTTACAAGATAAATTAAGTGAATATTTTAGTATACCCCTCCCAGGTAACTTATACTTAAAATGTGACCATCAATTGGCCATATCAGGCTCAATTAAAGCCAGAGGTGGTTTTTATGAAGTTCTCAAACTTGCAGAAGAAATAGCCCTATCTAAAGGGCTTATTTCTCTAAACGACAACTATAGTAAACTTTCAGATTCTTCATGTCAAGAGCTCTTTTCCAAGTACAAAATAGTTGTGGGATCTACTGGAAACCTAGGCTTGTCCATTGGTATTATGAGTAAAAAAATCGGATTTGAAGTAACTGTTCATATGTCAAGTGATGCCAAACAATGGAAGAAAGATAAACTAAGAGACATTGGTGTTAAAGTGTACGAATATGAAGGGGATTATGAAGAAGCGGTAAAGGCTGGAAGACAAACAGCCAAAGGCGATAAGTACTGCCATTTTATTGATGATGAAAACTCCATTGATTTGTTTATGGGATATGCAGTTGCCGCTTTAAGACTCGAAAATCAGCTAAAAGCTCAAAACATAACAGTTGATAAAGATCACCCTTTATTTGTCTATCTTCCTTGTGGGGTGGGAGGAGCACCTGGGGGAATTTGTTGGGGTTTAAAAACAGTATTTAAAGATAATATTCACTGTTTTTTTGCAGAACCAACTCACTCCCCAGCTATGCTTTTAGGTCTGTATACTGGGTTACACGAAAAGATTTCAGTCGCAGACTTAGGAATTGATAACAAAACCCAAGCAGATGGACTAGCAGTGGGGCGACCCTCAGGTTTTGTAGGGAAAAACTTGGAACACTTAATCAATGGCTGTTATACACTCAGCGATGATACCATGTTTGAACTACTGGCTTTAACCTACCAATGTGAGAACTTAACTCTAGAACCATCAGCAGCAGCAGGGATTCAAGGTATTAAAAATGTGCTAGAAAACAAGACTTATCTTTTAAAACATGAATTAGATACAAAATTAAATAACATTACACATATTGCTTGGACAACAGGTGGAAATATGGTACCAAAAAAACAAATGGAAGAATTTATTGGTTATGGGAAGCAATTACTTATAGATTAAAAGTTGCTCTATTTAAATTTAATATAGAGCTATAATCGAAACCATGGGATAATGAGACACATAATAGTGATTTATTTTACCCTGGTTTCACACCAATTCTTTTGAATACAAGGAATAATTATGAACGAACACATTAAGATAAATATTGCGGGAATAGATTCTAATATTGCGGATACTTTACAAAGTAAACACAATAACATAAAAATCGTTTACAAAAAACAACAAAATACCATACAATTGCAAATATCTGAATCACTACATGAAGATTTTTTGGTAAATACCTTGAATGAGTTTTTAAATAATTTTAATTCAATAAAAAAATATGAAATTACACCTTCATGGTTTTTTGATGAAAACAACTCATCTATTCATGGACCAGAGCAAAATTACAAACTAACAAAAAAAGAAGTCTTATTTCTTAAAATGCTAATATCAAATGATAAAATCATTACCTATACAAAAATGATTAATACCTTATGGGATGAAGATAAAGATGTTTCTCAAAATGCCATGAGACTGTTCACCCGAAATATCAAAAAGAAACTTCCACCAAATATCTTAAAAAACTACCATAATAAGGGATATAAACTTATCGCTTAATGAATTATGACCCTCTTAAATTTCATTTGTAGGGTCAAATTTATCTACACTTACTTAACAAATGATTTAATTTTAAAATTAAATTATATTTTTTAAGAAACTCACTAAATGCTCACTTTTGTATATTATAATCTTTCAAATTGATAAAACTATACTTTGAGGTGTAAGCATGAAAAATCAGTCAATCAAGTCAAAACTAATTTTTGGGTTCAGTGTTGTAATTATGTTACTAATTGCTGTGGGAATATTTGGTATTGTTCAAATCAAATCTATTGAAAAAACTTTGCACATCGTAACTGATCAAGCGGGACCAATTATTGAGACCAGTGATGATTTAATTGCTCAATCACTGGAAGCAAATAAGGTTGCTCAAGAAGCATTAGGTGATGAAGACATTGATGAAGTAAATGAGTTAAAAAATGAATTTACATCAATTGAAACACTTTTTCAAAAAAATGTAAGTGCCTTATCAAAACTCATTGATAAAAAAACAGAAAAAAAGATGTACAAAGAACTTCAAGAGACAAAGAAAAACTATAAAGACTTTAATGACAACGTTTCACTTATGTTTATCAAACATTTAGAAGAACTTGAAAAAAATAAACGCGTTGTTGAGCTAATGAATAATTTTTCAACTGTATTCAAAGAAGCCCATACAGGATTAAACAAATTTGCAAAAGCAAATATTATTTATGCAGAAGATGCCACTAAGTTCAATGTTCTAGTAGTCAAATCAGCGGAGTCTGCAAGAGCATATGTTTACGAAATAGACCCCACAAAACTACCTGCTTTAAAAACAGAATTTACAGCCATTACTGAACA
>Ga0105357_10001283_pt1 | contig 13523 bp, 8 predicted proteins | sample GOMGulsemesocosm_4_FD_83660 | JGI IMG/M metagenome (GOLD analysis project Ga0105357, IMG submission 83660) | Methane-oxidizing microbial communities from mesocosms in the Gulf of Mexico - GOM15B Gulf of Mexico | ecosystem: Environmental > Aquatic > Marine > Cold seeps | place: USA: Gulf of...
AGCGATGATTACCAGCCTTCGGATATGGCTTGGATGGATATGAAGTCCAACCCTATCGACATAGTCATCGGTGCTATTGAAACCTACGAAGATCAACTCTACGGTTACCGCGCGGCGTATGAAGCTTATGTTCTCATCAAAGATGAAAAATGGAGCAAGCGCCTAAGTAAATACGCCAGCACATTACCCGAGCTGCAAAAAGGCTTGCCTGTCGCCGACAAGTACAAGCAAGAGCGCCCCGGCAGCGATGCTGACTTAAATGCCTATGATGTTATTTACTATGCCGGCCATTCAAACTCTGGCGGAAAAACAATCGCCATCAACCTACCCAACGACGAACAAGTTCAGCTGGAAAAAGGCACTCGCCGCCTACAACTCAAAAATGCCATGCGCGCAAAGTTTGATCACATACTCAAACCAATCGGCAACGAATTAATTGTTCCCGAGCAACGCGCCAACATTACCTTTAACGCATTCTTCAGCAACACCATGTTCCATGAAGTTGCACACGGACTTGGGATCAAAAACACCATCACTAACAAAGGGACGGTTCGACAAGCGTTAAAGGAACACGCCTCGGCCCTAGAAGAAGGCAAGGCTGACATTCTAGGCTTATACATGATCACCCAGCTTCTTAAGCAAGGTTTGATCACCGAAGGCACGATGGAGGATTATTACACGACATTCTTGGCTGGAATTTTTCGCTCTGTTCGTTTTGGAGCAAGCTCCGCCCACGGCAAAGCCAATATGATTCGCTTTAATTACTTCCAAGACAAAGGCGCTTTTTTTCGTAACGACAAAGGTCAGTACGGCGTAAACATGGCGAACATGAATAAGGCCATGACGTCTTTATCTGAGCTAATTCTGCGTTTACAAGGCGATGGCAATTACGCTGGTGTCGGTAAACTGTTCGAAGAAAAGGGGAATGTGAGTGTTGAGCTAGCCGCTGATTTAGCAAGATTGCAAAAGGCCAGTATTCCCGTTGATATTACCTTTGTACAAGGTAAAAAAACTCTCGGGCTTAAATAAGTTCTTGGGCTTAAATAAAAGTCGAGCTCGAATGATTTTCGAGACTCAAAAAACAACCCTCACCCCAGACCAAACTTTAGCCATTAGCTCTGCGAGTTAAGTTGCAAAGTTTGACCTGCGGGTACATTAGACTTAAACACACTAGGTTAAATAAAAATGACCACATCAAAATCATTACTGAGCTTACTGATCGCTAGCGCGACTTTAGCGGGATGTTCAGCCAAACAAGATTCAGCCACTGTAACTATAGATTCAAACGCTAACGTTGAGAAAACCGTAGCTGCAAATACCAGCCCTTTGGCTACAGACTTAAACATTAACAATGTTCGGGCTCACATTGCTAAATTAGCATCTGACGAATTTGAAGGCCGCGGCCCCCTATCGGCTGGCGAAACTCTCACCATCAATTATCTGAAAGACCAGTACCAAGCAGCGGGTTTACAAGGTGGCGTCAACGGTAAGTTTTTACAAAAAGTCGCCATGGCAAAGCTGACGCCAGATCAAAGTATGGTGCTCAATATCGCCGGCATGGATTTTACCGCAGGGGTAGACTTTACCGCGCGAACAAAACAGCTAGTACCTCAAATACAACTCAACGATTCCGATATGGTCTATGTTGGTTACGGTATCACTGCACCTGAGTACAACTGGAATGACTACGACGGTATTGATGTAAAAGGGAAAACCGTTGTTCTCTTGGTAAACGACCCTGGGTTTGCGACCCAGGACGACACCTTATTTACCGGTAATGCGATGACCTATTATGGTCGCTGGTCATATAAGTACGAAGAGGCTGCGCGCCAAGGTGCCAAAGCCGTGCTGGTTATTCATGAAACTGCAGAAGCCGCCTACCCTTGGAGCGTTGTTGACAGCTCTAATTCTGGGGCGAAGTTTAGCTTAATGAATGACAACAACAATATGGACACGCTGCCCATTCTGTGCTGGCTCAGTTTTGATGCCGCTAAAAAAGTATTTAAAGCTGCAGGTTTAAACTATCTAGAGCAGAAAAAACACGCTTTGGATAAAAACTTTAAAGCTATCGATTTAAACATTACTGCCAATCTTACTCTAGACAATGCCATCGATAAGGCAGAGTCCCACAATGTTGTCGCCTTGTTACCCGGTAGCGAGCAAGCAGATGAGTACATTGTTGTTGGCGCGCACTGGGATCATTTTGGTAAAAAAGAAACCGACACGGGCACCAAAATTTACAATGGCGCTGTTGATAACGCCACGGGAGTTGCAGCCACGCTTGAATTAGCCCGTATGATGGCGGAGCGCGCAAAAACAGCCCCATTGAAACGGTCCCTACTCTTCGTCAATTTCACAGCCGAAGAAACCGGTCTCATCGGCTCTAAAATGTTTGCAGCCGGAACCGTGGTTCCCAGTAAACAAATAGTCGGCATTTTAAATATTGACGGCATGAACCCTTTGGACGGCGTTGATTACATATTGCAGTACGGTAAAGACATGTCGGAGATGGAGCAGTATCTCGCCGACGCGGCTAAAGCTCAAGGCCGCCACGTGAAGATGGACCCTCGCCCTCAGAACGGCCTATTCTTCCGCTCAGATCACTTCCCAATGGCCCAACAAGGCGTTCCAGGTTTATTGTTCATGAGCCTTGGTGATACCGACCCTGATTACATCACCCACAAATACCACAAAGAAGCCGATGATTATTCAGCCGATTGGTCAATGGGTGGCGTAGAGCAAGACATGCAACTCATCTTGAGTATCGCAAACAAGCTTGGTAACAATGATGATTGGCCAAAGTGGACATCCGAGTCTGACTTCAAAACTCGTCGCCAGCAAGATCGCGAACAGTAGATCACGGTTGCCGCCTTAGGCGCACAAAAAAGCCCGGTGTTGGAGGCCTATTTAATTAGGCTTTACAACAACCGGGCTTTTTTTAGGTTTTACTTCAGCCAGTTTCAGTCTTCGATATCACTCGAACTCTTCATCCAGCTCAAGATCAGAGCCGAAGCTATCTTCGACATCACCGTCTTTAATCAAAAACTCTCGTCGCTGTAAATAAACGTCTCGTAAAAAAACGTATTTATCACCACTAATGGCATCTTCTATCGACAATAACCCGGCACGAGTATCAACCAAGTCAGTGAAGGTCGCTGAATTGCGGGTCGGCACATGATCAACATAACGTATCGGATTCAAAAAACTATCGGCTCCGGTACCGAAACCGTCACGAACTGAGCTAGGCCCAAACAACGGTAACATCACATAAGGACCCGAATCGACACCCCAGGCCGCTAGAGTCTGACCGAAGTCTTCCCCGTCGCTCTTTTTCAAACCCATGTGACTTGCCACATCGAAGATGCCCGCTAGACCCAAGGTGCTATTAATTAATAAGCGGCCGGTATCATTGCCGGCTTGACCGACCTTGGCCTGCAGCAAATCGTTCACAATATTGCCAACCTCACCGAGGTTGCCAAACACATTGCTGACACCGAGCTCAACCACATCGGGAGTCACGAATTTGTAGCCTTTGGCAATGGGCTTCAAAATATAACCATCGAGAGTATCGTTAAACACAAATACTTTACGATTAAAGCCTTCCCATGGGTCACTAGGATTCTCTGATTCAGCAAAGCTCACGCCCACCAAGCTTATACTCAATGCTGCGATAACGCTGAATTTTGATATTAAGGACATAATTCTACCTATTCGTTTTGCCAATTCTATCTTAAACCCAATTGTAGGGCGGAACCAATAAATGGACAAACGAATGACCGAATCATTCCCTAAAGAACGCCATAAGAATTGTAAACTGCGGCTTAACGCGCAAAACTGTATGAATTTTGCACAACACGATAACTAAAAAACCCCATTAATTACAGAGATAATCAAATTCTAAGTCTAAAGCCAAGCTCGAGTTAACGGCATATTTCTCGCCTTTCACCTCGAAACCCTTGGGACACTCTTTGGCGATCAACAATAACAATTCAAATCGACGAGCGGCTAAAGCATTAGCGCTATTAATCCATTGCGCAGTGCTTTCTTGGGCCTTTTCTTTGGACTCAAGCGAGCTTGTCGATGCCTTTTCTTCGCTGCTTCCAAGCTCACTTAAGATTTTGTTAATACCAGAGCTTTTACCGCAAATATTGTATTCGCTGAGGTCTTCGTCTTCGATATCAACGGCATAAACACAGTCGTCCTCGTCATCCGTTTGCGCTTGAATCATCGGTGCTAAAAATAAAGCCATAAGGCTTAGCAGATACACGAATTTCATGGTCTCTCCAATTAGATGCGTACAGTGGCCAGCTGAATTTATGAGCCATTAGAACCCAAAAATGCCACGGGATTCCCAGTGGCATTTTTTGAAATGAAACTACCCAGTCATTAATACTGGGAGCAAGCGTTTCACTTAAAACTTCATTTGCATGCCGATACCAGCGTAATCGTTATCTTCCGCTAGGTTATCTGCTTCTTCATGAGTGTAGAAGCCGTAAACCTTGGTCTTTTTGGACAATTTGTAGTCCAGACCAAAGCTCCAGGTCTTGCCGTCGTCTTTAACAATCTCAGACTCGCCGTACTGAACTTTAAAATCAACATTTTTGGCGGCGTTTAGCTTAGCCGAAACAACCCAGCCGTCGCCATCGCGCAATGACGATGTACCAGGATCTTGGTCTTCCCACAACAAACCAAGCTGCAAGTCTTCTAACTGTAGCTGACCAACAAGGCGAACAACTTGGGCATCTTCTTTCTCAACGTCCATGTCATAAGCTAACGCTACGTAAACGCCAGCTTTCTTGTTGTTGTAGGCGACAGAGCTCGAAACTCCGCTATCAACATTGTCATCTTCGCTAGCAACATAAGCTACTTTAGCTTGAACAGGACCCCAAGACTTAGGAGAGGTGTACTGAACATTGTTGCTGGTGCGGTTGTCGCTCTTGGTGATGATAGATTTGATATCACCTTCCAAGTCATTGAACAAATCAACTTTCTTCTGTGCTTTCTTCAAAGGGGTATCGAAGTTACCAGCGATAACTTCACCGAATCCACCTTTTAATCCCACGTAAATATTACGCTGGGTGAAAGTCTGGCCGCTTTTATCGCCGTCATCAATTTGAGTTTCATACTCAAACTTATAAATAGCTTTCAAGCCGTCACCAAGATCTTCGCTACCTTTAAAACCGATACGTGAAGCGTTGCTCACCAACTCGGTAATCTGCTCACCACCTTCATCGGTAGACTGTAATGAAACATTCGCTTTACCGTAAACCGTAACATCTGCAAAAGCAGACATTGGTAGTAGCGCGGCTATAGCCAGTGGCAAAAGTGCTTTTTTCATTGGGTGATCCCTATATTGATAATTTTAGTTTTCTATAGATGCTAATTAGTTGCATCTTTATAATTTTGAGCACCGGTGTTTTCTCAAGCACCGCTGCAAAGTAATTCAAACACGGTCGCAGAACCTGGCGCGTGTATCCCAGATAGTTATCGGCGAATGCTACAAAAACATTACAAACTAGCCGGATCAAGCTCGGCCCTAATCGAATAACGTTAATCTACCGCGGAATTATTTCATTTATATTACGTTTTTGAAATATGACAAGGTCTAGCCATATATCGGTGATTTTGACGAAAAAAGCATCATCCCCACCGTCCAGCAGCATTCAGTTTAAGGCCTGGCAAAGCGCTGCCAATCTGATGGCATTGTCCTGCGTATATCGACACCGAAGAAGAAAGCAGCAGCTCGATCGAATACGAAACGCTAATCGAACAAAGCCGCAATTGGGCTTGAGACGACTTTTGAGATAATGCCCTCCTCCTAAAAAGCCTAGGACAAGGCCGCGAAGGACGCAAATTAGTTCCTTAGTTTGAAGTCCTGTTTGAGCTTTAATCTTCGTAAGCTGAAAGCTCATCCGTACACTCAGGATAAAGGATGAATTAGACGTCGAACTCTTGTTATACAACACCAAGCAGATAACCTGACATCCAAAACAAATACGAAACAACCCCCACAATCAGGTTTTAGGTGTAAGCATGGCAAAGAATAAGGCATCACTAACGTCCATTCGGGATGATGAAGCTCACATAACCAAAGGGAAATACAACCTTCGGAGAACCAACGACGACACCATCAACCTCAACGGCGAGGGTACAGCCGGCGATCGCGTAAAAATTTATGACGGCAAAAAAGTCATCGGAACTACTACTGTTAATCAAGACGGCACTTGGTCGTTCGACACTCCTGAACTTAGTAATGGCGTTCATTTCTTCCAAATTCGGACGCTGTTCGAGCAAGGTGGCCGGTCTCAAAAGAGCGGCAGACGAAAAATTGTAGTCGATACCAAAATACAAGAAATTGACGACTTCTCACTCCAAGCTGGGAATAAAACCATCAAGGGTGAAATTGAACAGCAGCAAATTAAAATTTTAGGCAAAGCTGAAAAAGGTGCCTCTGTTGATATTTATGATAACGGTGTAAAGATTGGCACCGCGACCGCCAATAAAAAAGGCAATTTTAAATTCTTTATGGACAAGGACCTAGCTCCTGGCGAGCATTCCATCACTCTTGTCCATAAAGATCTCGCCGGCAATGTATCGAACCAGGGCAAGGCTAGCCTGTTCACTGTGGCGGGGGACGTCGCTCCAGACACCGCGCCAACAGTTAATGAGGTGATGGTAAACTCTGAAAGTTTTACCTTAACCGGCCAAGCTAGCTTACAAGACGGTGATACCTTAACAATTCATGTCAATGGTAATGATTACAGCAGCAGCGATGGTTTAACCATAAGCGGCAATCAGTGGTCGCTGTCGATGAGTGCTGCAGGATGGGACAAGGGAAGCTATGAGGTTACTGCGACCATCAGTAACGCCGCCGGCAGCATTAGCGATAGCAGTAACAATGAATTGACGATAGCGTCGGGAACAGGCCTAGGACAAGCAGGTGTCGACACCGATGGTGACGAGGTCATGGACGATGTTGATATTGATGATGATAACGACGGTATTTTAGATATTGTTGAAGGTGACGGCGATGCGGATAGGGACGGGATTGCAAACTATCTTGACCTCGACAGCGATGGCGATGGTATCGCTGATAATATCGAAGCGCAGACAAGCAGCGGCTGGGTTGAGGGGTTTCTGGGTCAAGACGCCGATTTTGATGGCCTTAATGACGCCTACGATGCAGACAATTCCGATCAAAGCGCCGCGGCATCAAGAGGCTTGAGCCCTGAGAACACTGATAACGACACTTTGGCAGATTACCTAGACAAGGACTCCGACAACGATGGCAAACTGGATGTCGATGAATCTGGCATACCGTTAATAAACTTCAGTACAGACTACTTTAATACCACTGGCGGTTTCTTCCCCAGCGATTTGGCAAATAATGACGGTGGCACCGAAGAAAAAGATTACCGCGAGGCAGCCATAACCACCGGCTCTCCAATTGGTCCCGTGACCGATGTTAATTCACAAGAGAACGAAGTACTACGCGATGTTGCCATCGGTAGTGTGGTCGGTATCACCGCCGAGGCTTCAGACCCTGATTTAACCGACACGGTAAGTTACAGCTTACACAATGATGCCAATGGTCGATTCGGTATCGACTCAGCCACAGGAATAGTAACCACACTGCTTGATTTGGGCACCGCGCCATTAACAGATTACACGATTGGAATCACCGCTCACTCAAGCGACTCTAGTACCAGCCAAGGTGACTTTACCATCACCCTCCTCGACCCTAATCGACCGATAGGCCCAGTGAACGACACTGATGCTCGCTTAAATCAAATTGTCGAAAATGCCTCTGTCGGCACTAAGGTAGGGCTAGTCGCCCTGGCCATCGACCCAGACAGCAAGGACACCGTTAGCTACTCGCTCACGGATGACGCCAATGGACGTTTCAGTATCAACAGCAGTACTGGCGTCGTAAAAGTTGCTGGTGCCCTAGACCACAGTAAAGCCACCTCACACGATGTCGAGGTAACCGCGACATCAAGTGACGCCAGCCAATCGGTAGCAACATTTACTATCGATGTATTAGATTTTAATCGTCCGATTGGTCCCGTTAAAGATATCGATACTAAAAAGAATGAGGTGTCAGAAACAATAACCGTTGGATCTTCAGTTCATATAACGGCCAAAGCCATCGACCCCGATAGTAAGGATACCGTTCGCTATTCCCTCTTTGATGACGCCAACGGTTACTTTAATATCAATAAAAAAACCGGCGTTGTAACACTTGCGAAAGAGCTTGATTATGCCACGGACCAAAGCCATCAAATCACGGTTAAGGCGACCTCAAGTGACGGTACTGTTAGCAGCAAAAACTTCACCGTAGACGTCACTGAAAACCAACCTATTGGACCCGTTACCGACACAAATACTACCGCTAACGAAGTGTCCGAGCACGCCCAAATTGGTGCCCAGGTTCATATCACCGCCAATGCAATAGATCCAGATAGCAGCGATACTGTCAGCTACCAATTACTGGATGATGCAGGGGGATTGTTTACCATTGATAGTGATTCCGGAGTCGTTACGGTAGCGGGTAAACTCGATTACGAAACCAAAACTTCGCACCAAATAAATGTAGGCGCAACCTCTAGTGACGGTAGCACCAGCGAAGCGGTCATGAATATCGATGTGGCTAACGAACAGTTTTGTGCCGAGTTCACCAGCAATCCTAGTAATATACATAATATATTTACCAATGGCAGCACCATGCATTATAGCGGCACCTCTAATGCACCCTCTGGAACCGTATTAACGGTTCAAGTGGTAGCAACTGAGCATGCATGGTTCGGCCGAGTTTATAAGCAGGTTGGCTTTACTATAAAATACCAAACGACCACGGTACAGGATGACGGAACTTGGGCTTTTACTACAACGCCAGCTCGTTCGCCGACCTACAATGTTGTCGGTGGAAACGTTTATCAATTTACTAAAGTGTATATCGCCGACCCCAATGACATATCTAAACCAGCAGACGATAGCTGTGTAATTAGATCCGTAACAAATCTTGAAAATCGCAACCCAGCAGAGACTCCGTTAATTTTAGATATGGATGGTAACGGAGTACAAACCCTAGGGCTCGCGGTAGGAACCCAGTTTGATATTGACGCCGATGGCACTCTGGACAACACCGGTTGGGTTGACCAAGGTGATGCTTTACTCGTTAGGGACATAAACAAAGACGGTCAAATAAACGACGGTTCAGAACTGTTTGGTAGTAGAACAATAAAGCAAGATGGCAGTACGGCAAGCGATGGTTTTGATGCCTTACGTGATATCGATTCCAACCGTGATGGTATTTTTAATGCTGACGACAAGGCCTTTGATGAAATTAAAATCTGGAAGGATGCTAACAGCGATGGCGTTGTTCAAGAAGGGGAATTGTTATCGCTAACGGATGCTAATATCGAAGAGATTAAATTGGAAGCAATTGATATTTCAGAGGATAACCAAGGCAACGTGGCTGGTTTACGTTCTTCTTGGAGTGATACCAATGGCAACAGCCATGACATTGATGATATTTGGTTTGCCTATGAATCGGGTGCCGCAAACAGCATCAGCGACGCCGACGCTAACCCTCTACTGCTTAATGAGAATACTGTCGTAGGCTACGAAGAAGTTGATATCTCGAACCTACTGGATACACAGGGTAATAATGACACGGCCAGTATTGAAGATATGCTGGGTGGAACAGAAGCCGATAGTTTACATAACACAGCTTCAGCGCAGTCATCAGAGCAATATTCAGTTGCATCTTTAGATATTTTTGAAAATACCGATTACTTACAAAGCCCTCAATACAGCGAAGCTTTTTAACAATGTAATGGGGTTATAACACAGACCACTGTACTTAAAGGCCAGTTGCGATGCAGCTGGCCTTTTGTTTTTTTAGCGTCTAAATAACATATCGTAAATAAACACCGAGATAAAACCACGTCGCAACCGCCCTCGCTGACGGTTTAAAACTTTCGTACAAAATACTCGGCTGTTTATTTAGAAGCCTTCGCTTAGAATCAAAGAGAAAAATAGCAAGCAGTGATTTTTTACACGCTGTCCCAACGGTGTTTTTAAGTGATAAACACCACATTTTTATCCATGAGATCTCGAATCAGCCCAAGTCCAAAAGATTGCAACTGAGAAACATCCGCATAGTTTAGCTCTTGGGCCAGAGACTGAAAAACTTGAGTCAAAGCCTGATCTTTCGATTCGGAAATCAACAGTAACAATCTCACGGTAATAGCGTTGGATTCTAAAAACTTAATGTCTTCTTGCTGGCGATACACCACCAGAAAAGTCGCACTTTCAGGCGCTAGGTCGGGTTGATAATCAGGGCTTATTCTATGGACGGGGTACTTATAAGATAAAGGCCAAGCGACTGGGGATAAACTTAAGTTCTGCTCCAACAACTCTTGATCACCAAGCTCAGCTTGATCAGAAACACCTTTGGGCTCATCAGCATCAGCAACATCAAGCGCTAACTCCACCCATTCATAATGTGCCAGCTCGAGTAAAAAACCTGGATCAGACTCTAGGGTCTGATATTCGTTTTGCAAGAAGCCAAGGAACTCTTGGCTAATGTGTAAAAAATATGGCGAATGACTTTGATGACTCACCACAAACTTGCGAACCAGAACAAGCCAGCTTTCATCGCTGTACAAATCCCTGAGCACAGGAAACGCACCCGAAATAAAGCCTTCGATATTATTGAAAATCAGCTCTCGATAAATCGCCAAGCGGCGATCTTCTATCCCAGCCGGCCCTTCGAACTGCTCAGGGTTACGAAGGTGCGCCGCCATATTATGTTGGATAGAATGAAAATCAGCGGGCTTGCTCATGCTCTAGCCCTCGCTTTTTAGGTGGTATGATTTTGCTAGGCATCGCAATTGCGTTTTTTTGTAATAACTTGATCTGGTCTAACTCAGCCAACAGCTCTGGCAATGGAGGGATATTAAAATCTCGCTCAAGCAGAGTAGGAATTACACCAAAATTTTCATAGGCACGGGCGAGTAACTTCCATACCGGGTCGATCACATCGGCGCCGTGGGTATCCACTTTCAAATCATCCGCCTCATCATAATGGCCCGCCACATGGATATATTTTGCTCGGTCACCCGGCATTCCATCGAGAAACTCAAGGGCGTCATAACCATGATTGATGCTGTTGACATAAATGTTATTTACGTCGAGCAACAAGTCACAATCAGCTTCATCAAGAACCGCACGAATAAACTCTAACTCGCTCATCTCCTGCCCTGGGGCACAATAATAGGAAGCGTTTTCCATGGCGATACGCTGCCCAAGGATATCTTGCACCTGACGTATTCGCGCTGCCGTGTAATGAACGGCCTCTTCGGTAAAGGGGATGGGCAATAAATCGTACAAATGTCCCTGCTCCGAGCAGTAGGTAAGATGCTCAGAGTAGTATTTGATATTGTGGTCAACCATAAAGTTCTTTATAGACTTCACCAGCTCAACGTCGACGGGGTCGGGGGAGCCGATAGAAAGGGACAAGCCATGGCAAACAAATGGGAATCGTTCGGTATACTCACGAAACTGTCGCCCAAATCTACCGCCAACACCAATCCAGTTCTCCGGTGCGACTTCCATAAACTGGGTGTCATCGACCGTTAAAGACTCGATATCATCTAACATGCTTCGTCGTAGGCCTAGGCCGACACCTTGCACGGGGTATTGTGATGAACCATGTATTGCCGACATAAAACAAATTCCTAATCGCTAACAATGAAGTCTGACGCTCAATAAAGGCGCCGCCAGCTTTAACTTAAGCCATTCAAGCTTCTATCACTCATCATAATATAACAGGCATAAAAAACGCCGCTAGTGCGGCGTTTTTTTAATGCGTAGTTGATGTGAATCTACAAAATAATTGCTTTATAGACTTACATCACTGCATTTATGGGATTAAGCCGCGCCACCGCACTTGCCTTCGCCACACTTGCCTTCTTTCTTGGCTTTAGATTTTGCTTTGTCGCCGCCGCACTTGCCTTCGCCACATTTGCCTTCGGCTTTTGCTTTAGCCTTGTCGCCGCCGCACTTGCCTTCGCCACATTTGCCTTCAGCTTTTGCTTTAGCTTTGTCGCCACCGCATTTGCCTTCGCCACATTTGCCTTCAGCTTTTGCTTTAGCTTTGTCGCCACCGCACTTACCTTCGCCACATTTGCCTTCAGCTTTTGCTTTAGCTTTGTCGCCACCGCATTTGCCTTCGCCACACTTGCCTTCAGCTTTTGCTTTAGCTTTGTCGCCACCGCATTTGCCTTCGCCACACTTGCCTTCTTTCTTAGCTTTGTGCTCATCGCCTTGAAGGCCAGCTAGTTGGTAGCCAGAAGTCAGCTCAGAAGCTGCAAATGGGTTTTCAGTAGCTGCTACAGTAGCCATTGAAGCTGTTGCCAAAATTGCCGCACCAACGGCTGCTGCGATAGGAGTCATGGTAGTTTTCTTAGACATGTTTGTTTCCTTTGATTTTCGAGAGTACACAGTCTGTACCGTTATGCGACAATACGCATCGAAGTGAAATTACACTTCATTACTAATAATTAAGCCTTACCAGATTAGTTCATAATGAGCGTTTGTAAAACCTTTTAGTTTCAGTTCAAACGCTTTTTTCGAACTTCTCAACTATACGCTTAGTATGACTCATTATGCCATGACGAGTTCTCACGTATTTCTCACGATGTCCTAACTATTTCTAGGGCTTTTTATTGCATACAAATCACCCAACTTTTCAGCTAACTGGCGGGTAGCTCAGACACCAGCTCTGCCCACAGCTTCTTTAAACGTTTGCTCGATACCGGTACTCGAGTTTTGACCGTCTGAGCAAATAAAGAAATCCTTAGCTCTTCAAGTAACCAGCGATACTCTTGCCACTTTGGGTTGGCCGCAAACGCTAGGGCCCCGTGCTTCTCAAGCATCAGCTGATGGGGCTCTAACAAGGATTTTATCTCCGCTATTTGTACCCTATCGCGCTGGATGTTTTGCGGCGCCTTTTCAAGCCTGACAGCGATACCTTTTAAGTAGCGGGGGTATTCCTGCCAACGCCGAATACCAAATTCATAAATGCAGCCCTGATGAATCAAGCCGACCAGCTGATCTTTGATGTCTCCTAAGGCAAACGCCATCACCAAGGCGTTTTTATTACCCTTGATGTTTTTCTTAACTACCACAAGGTCGGTGAGTACTGTTATTAACAACCTGCAAAAAACTGTAGCATTTGGCGCCAGATGATCATCCACGTGCCGCAACCACAATTCAAATGCTACTTTTTCTCTCGGTAACTCATCAGGTAATAAGTCGGCCACTACCGCCGTTAGGACGTCATCAATCACGTCCTGGCGATTACCCATCGCCGCCACACTCAAACCCAAGTCCTTACCCTTTAGTAAGTTTTTGTGTAGATACTTTACCTGTCCCGACAAATTCAGCAACGCTAAACGAATCATGCCTTTGCGGCTCATCATTTCGGCCTGTAAGGGGTTATCCTGCAAGCGAAC
>Ga0105357_10001290_pt1 | contig 13498 bp, 11 predicted proteins | sample GOMGulsemesocosm_4_FD_83660 | JGI IMG/M metagenome (GOLD analysis project Ga0105357, IMG submission 83660) | Methane-oxidizing microbial communities from mesocosms in the Gulf of Mexico - GOM15B Gulf of Mexico | ecosystem: Environmental > Aquatic > Marine > Cold seeps | place: USA: Gulf of...
ACATCCCAAATTAAATGATCAAAAGGAGTGTCATAAACGTAATGTAATGCAACCGTTAATTCTATCGTACCTAAGCCAGATGCAAAATGACCACTACTTTTACTAACAGAGTTTAATAAATAACGGCGTAACTCATTGCTGATACGCGTTAACTGAGTTTCCGAAATTTTACGCAAATCTTTAGGAATATTTATCTGTGATAATAATGGGTAATCTGCAAGGTTTGTAGTCATATTGTTTTTGTTTTTATATATAATATCTATTTTATTAATGCGTACGTTTAATAATAAAAGTCGCAAATTCAGTTAAAGCTTGGGTATTGTAAGGCAAACGGGCCAAAGCTTGAAGCGCTTGTTGATATAAATATTCAGCTTTATTTTGTGCACCTTGTAAACCAAGCAATGAAGGGTACGTACTTTTATTCGCAGCAAGATCTGATCCCGTTGGTTTTCCAAGCTCTTCTTCACTTGATGTTATGTCAATAATGTCATCTTGTACTTGATAAGCTAAGCCTATCAATTGAGCAAAGTCACCTAATATAAGTTTTTGTTCAGCAGTTACTTGTGTAGAACATTCAGCTGACATTAAAACAGAAGCGGATAATAAAGCCCCTGTTTTTAAAGAATGTAATGTTTCTAATGCTGACAATTCTATAGTTTTATTTGTAGCAGCTAAGTCCAATGCCTGACCACCACACATACCTTGATATCCAGAAGCTTCAATTAGTTGTTGAATGAATTTAATTTGTTTACTTTGCCCAAAAGGAGAAAACTGATGGTTAGCAAGAATATCAAAGGCTAAAGTTTGTAAACTGTCACCTGCTAATATGGCAGTTGCTTCATCAAAAGCTTTATGACAAGTCGCTTTTCCGCGTCGTAAATCATCATCATCCATTGCGGGTAAGTCATCATGTAATAATGAATAAGCATGTATGCATTCTAAAGCACCTGCAACCGCATCTAAATCACTTTTTTTTGCACCGAGGGTTTCACCTGTAATATAGGCAAGGTATGGTCTCATACGCTTTCCACCAATTAACAACCCATATTGCATTGCATCAAGCAGTTTTTTATCGTTAACGTTTAGCTGGCTTAATTTGTTTGCTAAAAATTCATTAATACGAGTTTGGTACAGGGTATAATTATGTAACGTGGACACTAATATTGACCTGTTGATAAGTTAAAGTCAGTGAGCTGAGTTTCATTATTTTTCTCTAGCAAAATTTTAATTTGTTGTTCTGCATTTTGTAACTTTGATTGACCAAGGTGACTTAAGTTTAAACCTCGTTCAAATAATGTCATCGATTCTTCTAAACTTATATCTCCTTGTTCCAAACGTTGAACAATTGCATTTAATTCGGATAATGATTCATCAAAACTGAGATTTTCTAATTTTTTTTTTGCCATGTTATTACTCTGAGTGATTTATACTAGCTACATATGAATATAGGGTAAATGTTATGCTGATAAATATACATTTATGCACATAAGAGAATTAATATAAACGCAAACTTACCTTAGCTTGAGGCAATGGTCAATCTAGCTTGATATATTAATATTGAAAAATGTGCCTTTAATCTTTAAGTTATTGACTATGTGGACGATAATATATTTAAGTATTAGCGAAAATTAATCAGTTGATGTACTCTATTTTATTAACATTGGCATTTTGAGTTGGTTTAGGAGATATTTGTGGATTTAGCAACGTTAGTCGGAATACTCGGAGCCATAGGTTTGCTTGTTATGGCAATGTTATTGGCTGGAGACATCATGATGTTTGTTGATGCGCAGTCTGTGATCATTGTATTTGGTGGTTCAATTTTTATCGTACTATCAAATTATAACATGGGGCAATTTTTTGGCATTGGCAAAATAATTGCGAAAGCCTTCATGTTTAAATTAGAAAAACCTGAAGAATTAATTGATAAAGCTGTTGATATGGCTGATGCAGCGCGTAAAGGTGGTTTTTTAGCATTAGAAGAAGCAGAAATATCAAATGCTTTTATGCAAAAAGGTGTTGATATGTTGGTTGATGGCCATGATGCTGATGTAGTGCGAGCAACACTACAAAAAGATATAGACTTAACAACAGAACGCCATGAAACAGGCGCTAAAATGCTAATGGCATTAGCCGATGTTGCACCTGCAATGGGAATGATTGGCACATTGATCGGTTTAGTTGCGATGCTATCAAACATGGATGATCCTAAATCAATTGGGCCAGCAATGGCTGTAGCATTATTAACCACTCTTTATGGAGCATTTTTGGCTAACGTTATTGCCATTCCTCTTGCTTCTAAATTAGCACTGCGTTTAGCAGAAGAAAAAATGAATCAAGAATTAGTATTAGATGCTGTTTTAGGTATTCAAGATGGTCAAAACCCACGTGTTATCGAAGGCTTGTTGAAAAACTATTTAGCTGAAGGTAAACGTGCTGTTGATACAACAGAAGAATAATAAAAAAGGTTGATAGGAGTAATTTATGGCTCAAGAATGTAAATGTCCACCTCCGGGGTTACCTGCATGGATGGGCACATTTGCGGATTTAATGTCATTATTAATGTGCTTTTTTGTATTATTATTATCTTTTTCTGAAATGGACGTGCTTAAGTTCAAACAAATAGCAGGTTCAATGAAGTTTGCTTTTGGTGTGCAAAATAAAATTGAAGTTAAGGATATTCCAAAAGGCACCAGTATTATTGCGCTAGAGTTTCGCCCTGGTAAGCCAGAGCCAACACCTATTGAAGTTATTCAGCAACAAACGACAAAAATGACACAGCAAATGCTTGAGTTTCAAGCTGGTGATGAAGATTCTGCAGGCGGTAGACAAGAGCAGCGCGGCACAGAAAGAGGCGGGCAATCTCAAAATACAGAAGATGCATTGTCTGTTCAAATGATACAACAAGCGAAAGATCAAATTTTCCAAGCAGAGCAAGAACAAACAAATGAACTATTGAAAAAAATTGCTGATCAGCTCGAACAACAAATTCAAGATGGTGCTATTGAATTAGAGTCTTTAGGGCAACAAGTGATTATTCGTATTCGTGAAAATGGTTCATTTCCATCAGGTTCAGCATTTTTACAGCCTCAATTTAAACCTATAATTCAACAAATAGGAGCGTTATTAAATACTGTTCCGGGTGAAATTATGGTTTCAGGAAATACCGATGATAGGGATATTACTTCTGAGTTATACGCATCTAATTGGGACTTATCAAGTAAGCGAGCTGTCGCTATTGCTCACGAATTTATTAACGTTCCAGATTTTGATGCTAATCGACTATTAGTGGTAGGCAGAGCTGACACTAGGCCACTTGTTCCTAATACTAATGCTTTAAACCGTCGTCGTAATCGTCGAGTGGAAATTGCAATTAATCAAGGTAAAGCAAAAGAGAGTGAGCCGATTGGTTTAATACAAGAATAACTTTAGCTGTCTAAAATTAAGGAGCCCTCACTAAAGTATTTTAGTTAGGGCTTTATTTTTTGTATATTCAACAGTAATGGGTATATAATGCGCGCCATTATTTTTATGTTTTTAGGCTGTTTTTTAGATGAAATTTATTGTAAAACTTCAAGCTGAGATAACCATTAAATCTCGCCCTGTTAGAAAACGCTTTACTAAAATTCTTGAATCAAATGTTAAGAATGTTCTACGTCGTATTGATGAACAAATAACAACCCGTATGAATTGGGATAATATTGAAGTTAATACTAAAAATGATACGCCTGAAAATCGTGAACGTTTAGTCGATGCCCTTAAATGCATTCCTGGTGTTCCCATGTTTTTAGAAGTACAGCAAACAGATTTTGCTGATGTTCATGATGTTTTTGAAAAAACACTCGCTGTTCATGCAAAAACAATTGAAAACAAAACTTTTTGTGTTCGAGTGAAACGAACAGGTAAACATGACTTTAACTCATTGAAAGTAGAACAATATGTGGGTGGTGGTTTAAACCAGAATGTTGAAAGTGCAAAAGTAAAATTAACTAAGCCAGATGTCACTATTCGTTTAGAAATTAAAAATGAAAAGCTTTTCATTGTCACACAGCGTCATAAAGGATTGGGTGGTTTTCCTATTGCTACTCAAGAAGATGTTTTATCGCTAATGTCAGGTGGTTTTGATTCTGGTGTCGCTAGCTATCAAATGATCAAAAAAGGCGCACGCACACATTATTGTTTTTTCAACTTGGGTGGTTCTGCACACGAGGTTGGTGTTAAACAAGTGAGCTACTATTTATGGAATAAATTTGGTGCGTCTCATAAGGTTAAGTTTTTTGCTGTTGATTTTGAGCCTGTTGTTGCTGAAATTTTAGAAAAAGTTGAAAACGGGCAAATGGGTGTTATTTTAAAGCGTATGATGATGCGAGCAGCAACCACCATTGCCGCGAAAGGAAAGATACAGGCATTAATAACAGGTGAAAGTTTAGGTCAAGTTTCAAGCCAAACACTCACCAATTTGAATGTCATTAATCGTGTTACGGATACCTTAATTTTACGTCCTTTAGGTGCTTATGATAAGCAGGATATTATTGATATAGCTCGTCATATAGGTACGGAAGATTTTGCTAAAACTATTCCTGAATATTGCGGTGTTATTTCTAAAAAGCCTACAGTAAAAGCTGTTTTATCTAAAGTTGAGTCTGAAGAAGACAATTTTAATTTTGATATACTCGATAAAGTTGTAGCAGAAACACGCGTGTTTGATATTCGTGACATTGGCAAGGAAACAGAAGAAGAAATTCATGCTGTAGATATGGTTGATAATATTGATGAACTATCTATTGTTATTGATATTAGAAGTCCAGAGGAAGAAGAAGACAAGCCACTTGAACTGGGTGATATTCAAGTGAAACATATCCCTTTTTATAAATTATCAACTCAATTTGGTGATTTAGATATGAGTAAAAATTATCTTCTTTATTGTGACCATGGGGTAATGAGTAAACTTCAGGCGCTATATTTATTTGATAATGGTTTTACTAATGTAAAAGTATATCGACCCGTTTAATTGTTTTGTAAATCACTTCTCGCTAGGTGTTTTATTTGTTGCCACATCATACTATTCGTGGGTGTGGTAATTTTATGCTTCAAGCCCAGTTGATGAATGTAACCATTAATATAATCAACTTCTGTTTCACGTTTTTCCAAAAGATCACAGCGCATAGATGAACTGTTTTCAGCTGTAGCGCATGCAACCTCACGCACTTTTTTTATAAGAGCTGAAAATATTAGAGCAATACCTTCTGCTTTGGCAACTATTACTATTTCAGTCAAAATAGCATGAATTAGCAGGCTAAATTTTTCATTATTCACCTCACCATTTTTAATATCATTTAATGCAGTTATTGGGTTTATAACTGCATTGATAGCCAGTTTCACCCATTGTTTTTCTAAAATATCATGCTGAAACTCAACAACGGGCAAAGCCTGATTTAAAAAATCAGTCAGGTAGTTTTGCTCTTGAACAGATAATCGCCCTGATAATAAGCCGATATCTGTTTTTCCTATGCCAGTATGTTTTATTGTAAATGGTTTTGTTCTCAAGCAAGCATGTGTTGTTAATAAAGTCAGAATTATGTGCTGTTGTAGTATGTGTTTGGGTAACTCTGTTAGAACACCAAGACCATTATGCGCTAATATTATCATTGCGTTGGGTTTGATATTATTGATGATAGAAAGCAATGCTGATTCTATTTGATAAGATTTAAGACAGAAAATAATAATATCGGCACTCTGTAAATTATCCTCAGTAGTATATTTTATCTTTCCTAAGAAAGGTTTATCTTGTTCAAAAGGAACGAATGAATAGGTGTTATTATTTTTTTTACTAGAAGAAAGTAAACTTAATTGAGTTTTTACTGAATTTTGGGCAATATGCTGATACCACAATAAGCCCATAGCACCCTGACCAACGATAACAATATTCATGAAGTGGTTTTAGTATAAAGAAACATGTGTACAGGTTATCATATACTCGCTCTACCTGAATCATGCATTTTCAGGTGGAACGGGTATATACCCATTAAATAGCTTACGATAAAAGAGAATATGTTATGCCCTCATTAGATATTGTTTCAGAAATAAATTTAGAAGAAGTTAGAAATGCTGTTGATAATGCCAGCAGAGAATTAGATACACGTTTTGATTTTCGTGGTGTAGAAGCTAGCTTTGAATGGAAAAAGCCGAACGTGGTTATTAAGTCAGAGGGTGACTTTCAATTAAAACAGTTACAAGACATGTTGAGAAATCAATTATCCAAAAGACAAATTGATGCTAAAGCAATGACAATTTCTAACCCGGAACATAGTGGTAAAACTTATAGCCTGCAAGTATCTTTTAAAGAGGGGATTGAACAGCCAGTAGCAAAAAAAGTTGTTAAAATGATTAAAGATGCCAAATTAAAAGTACAAGCTGCAATTCAGGGAGAGCAAGTGAGAGTTACAGGTAAGAAAAGAGATGATTTACAAGCAGTAATGAAGCTGGTTAAAGAGTGTGATTTAGAGCAATCTTTTCAATTCACAAATTTTAGAGACTAGCGCGGAACAATATTTAGTGAGATTGGTATTAACTTCAAAAAGAAATAAAAATGACTATAAAAGTTGGAATTAATGGCTTTGGACGCATGGGGCGTTTAATTATGCGAGCAGCATGGCATTGGCCAGATGTTGAATTTGTTCAAATTAATGATCCTGAAGGTGATGCTGAAACATTCGCTCACTTACTTAATTTTGATTCAATCCATGGAAAATGGAATTTTCAAGCAAAGGGTAGTCATGGATTAATAATGATTAATGATAGCCAACTTAAGGTTACTCATCATCATTTAATTGAAGATACCGATTGGTCATCGTGTGATGTTGTGATTGAAGCTTCTGGTGTGATGCGAGATAAAGAAAAATTACAACGTTATTTAGATCAAGGCGTTCAAAAAGTATTAGTCACTGCACCTCTTAAGGTAACAGAGACTGATCAAGGTGTTGTTAATATTGTTATGGGTGTTAACCATCATTTATATGATGCTAAACAACATAGTATTATTACAGCGGCATCATGTACTACAAATTGTTTAGCGCCTGTTGTTAAAGTACTTCAAGAAAACATAGGTATTAAGCACGGAAGCATCACCACTATTCATAATATTACTAACACTCAAGTAATTTTAGATTCACCACATAAGGATCTTCGTAGAGCGAGAGCATGTGGCACAAGTTTAATTCCAACAACAACAGGCTCAGCAAAAGCTATTACAGACATTTTTCCTGAATTAAAAGGTAAGTTGAATGGTCACGCAATTAGAGTGCCTATCGCGAATGCTTCTATAACCGATTGTGTTTTTGAGTTAAATCAGACAGTAACAGCAGATCAAATAAATCAATTAATGGCGACAGCAGCACAAGGTGAACTAAAAGATATATTAGGTTATGAAGAGCTTCCATTGGTGTCTATTGATTATAAAACTGATCCGCGCTCATGTATTGTTGATGCCCTCTCAACAATGGTAGTAAGTGATACTCAACTAAAGATGTATCTATGGTATGACAATGAATGGGGTTACGCCAACCGCAGTGCAGAACTAATGAAATTAATTGGTCAATCTATAACACCCTCACATTAATTCCCTATGTTTTTAAAAATAACCAAATTATCTACAGAGCTGAAACAATACTTAGTAATTACTGGTAATTACTGGATATTTACTTTAACTGATGGCGCTTTGCGGATGTTAATACTGCTGTATTTTCATCAATTAGGGTATACACCACTTGCTTTAGCGATGTTGTTTTTGTTTTATGAATTTTTTGGTGTGGTAACAAATTTAGTGGGTGGGTGGTTAGGCGCCAGAATTGGTTTAAATAAAACCATGAATATAGGTTTGTTCATTCAAGTTATCGCCTTATTAATGCTCACAGTACCGAGTGAGTTTTTAACTGTTTTTTGGGTTATGCTCGCGCAAGCACTTTCAGGCATTGCTAAAGATTTAAATAAAATGAGTGCTAAGAGTAGTGTTAAATTCTTACTAAAGGATAGTCCAGAAAATGAACTTCAAAGTAGACTTTTTAAATGGGTTGCTTTCTTAACGGGTTCAAAAAACACCTTAAAAGGTATTGGTTTTTTTCTTGGTGGCATGTTATTAACCAATATTGGTTTTTATGGTGCAGTGATGAGTATGGCATTAATGCTATCACTCGTTTTTATATTTAGCTTGTTCTTTCTGAAGTTGGAATTAGGAAAAGCGAAATTCAAACCTAAATTTAGTCAGGTTTTTTCTACTCATACATCATTAAATTATTTGTCTGCTGCTCGCCTGTGTTTGTTTGCTTCAAGAGATGTTTGGTTTGTTATTGCTTTGCCTGTGTATCTATCAAATCAGTTAAATTGGAATTTTCATCAGGTAGGAAGTTTTCTAGCATTATGGATTATTGCTTATGGAATTGTTCAAGCATATGCACCCAAGCTAGTGCAAATAACAGAGTACCAAGCAGGTGTTAAATCTTCTTATATTTGGGCTGTTATATTAACGATTTTAATGTTTTCGTTCGTCTTATTATTTAATCTATTTTCAGAGACTGCTTTTGTTATTATTATCGGTTTGTTTGCTTTTGGTTTTGTTTTTGCGATTAATTCATCGCTACATAGTTTTTTAATTGTTGCTTTAGCAAAGAAGGAAACTGTTTCAATGGATGTTGGTTTTTATTATACCGCTAATGCTTTAGGGCGTTTATTTGGAACTATCTTATCAGGATTTTTTTATCAATATTGGGGTTTAACGGCTTGTTTAATTGCATCAGTTTTTTTACTTATCGGCTCAACATTCTTTATTAAACGTGCTTAGCAAATTAATCTATTCACCAGTCTCTGTATTTTAAATTAGCTTGGGTATATACTTTATATTAAGGGATTAGTTCATTTTTTTATGGTGGGTATATAACCATCACATCTGAAGTCTATAGGCTTCAGGGCAACTGAATAAGTCATCTTCTGCATTGCATTTATTTTTAACCTCGTTAAGGTGCTGTTTTTGCGACAATACATTAAGAAATTATTCTGTGTGAGTAATGATGAAAAACCACTATATTCTATTAAACTAAAAAGCATAAGCTTGTTTAGTTTGTTGCTGATTTTGCTATTTTTTTCTGTTGTTTTACTAGCAGAAGAGCAAAAGACATATTTTAATCAAGTTATTGATGATGTTGAGAAAACTAAAGATTTTAATTTAACATTAGCTTATAACAAGTTGATGACCTTTAACGACAAGTTAGATGAGTTAACCCTTAAACAACAAATTAATTATTATCAATTATTATCAGATATTTATATTGAACAATCACAATTTGTTATTGGAAAATCTACAGCGAACAAAGCCCTTGAATTAACGAAGAATCTATCGAGTCCAAGTATTTCTATCGCCCAACTACTTTATAACAGAGGATTTGCATATGAGAGCCTTGGTGATATAAACAATGCTACGTTAGATTATGAACGTGGTTTGGAAGTATCTGAATCCTTGCACGAAAATACTTATATTGCACAAGGTTTAATTAACTTAGGGGCTATATATTATCTTACTGATAGATATGAGCGGTCATTAACCGCTTTAATGGATGCCTATAATATTGCAAGACAAACCGATGATGAGGAACTAAAAGGATATGTTAATTCAGAACTAGGTATTTTGTATTCATATTTAAATGAAGAGAACCAATCAATGATCTATTATCAGCAATCTTATCAACACTATAAGAATGCAGGTCAAGTCATTAACGCTCATAGTAGCCTATACAATATAGCGATAACGTATGTGAATAAAAGTGAATATGAAGAAGCAATCACTATATTCAAAACAATTATTGAAGAATCAGAAGGTCTTGTTCAGGACGATATGATGTATAGCGTATATTCTGGAATGTCTTATGCCTATTTAGAAAAAAAAGATAAAGATCCTGAGGCGGCATATCAATATTTAATGCTTGCAAAACAGTACATGGAAGGCAATGAACAATATGATATAGAAATAAGCTTTTATGCTGATTTAGCCGCTATTTTGTATGCATTAAATCGCTATGATGAAGCGCTTTCTAGTATAGAAATAGTAGAAAAAGTGTTAATGCAAAAGCTATCTTTAAATCAATACAAAACAAATTATTATATCAACACGCTTATTTTAAAAAGTAATATTTTATACAAACAAAAAAAATATCAACAAGCTTACTTACTTCGTTCTAAAGGGTTGGCTATTACTATTGAATTAGAAGAACAACAGAATATAAGCTCTGTTGCTACCGTTCGTTTAGAACTAGAAAGTGAACAAGCTGATTTACATAAAGAAGTGTTAGAAAATAAAGAATATTTAAACAATTTGGCTTTTATAAAAGCTCAACAAGAGTACTCTCAGAAAAAATATTATTTGATTTTCATAAGCGCTGTTGCTCTTATGTTTGCATGGTTGCTTGTTAGGTTAATTCAAAATAAAAAGCAATTAAGTATCGCCTCTAATACAGATGCCTTAACGGGTATTTTAAATCGGAGAAGTCTATTAAAACAAGGCTCATATCATTTTAATAAGGCAAAACAAAAGGGGATTGAATTTAGTGTTTTAATGATAGATGTTGATCACTTTAAAAACATTAATGATAGTTTAGAGTATAGTGGTGGCGACAAAGTATTAAAATCAATTGCTAGCCTTTGTGTTGAAACAATGCGAAAAGGAGATATTTTTGGTCGCCTTGGTGGTGAAGAATTTATTTTGTTTTTGCCTAAAACATCAAAAGAACAAGCATTAATTATTGCAGAAGAACTGCGTTTATTAGTCTTTGAATATCCTTGGGAAATAAATAATAACCAAGGTGTTAGTATTAGTATTGGCATTGCGACTCTAGCAGAGCTGAATTTGCAAAATAAAGATTTAAAAGCATTAATTAAAATCGCTGATGAGAGAATATATCAGGCTAAGAAAAAGGGCAAAAATCAAGTATGTGGATAATGAAAAAGCACGTTAAATTCATATTCATTTATTTTATAACTTTTGTTGTTATGGGTGAGGTTTCGGCTAAAGAAATGGATGTAAAGTCTATATTATACACAGGAAATTCTACTTTAAATATTGATTCTAGACTCTCAATTAATAAGAAAATACTTGTGATGTTAGAGCAAGTTAAAAAAGAACCGAAGGTCGAAAATCAAAAATTGCTAAAACTTACGCTTGAGACGGCATCATTTAATTCAGCTGAAAATTACCTAATATTAAAAGCGCAAGCAATACAAGCCCTTGCCAGAAATGACAATAAACTATCAATTTCAATTTTAATGAAAGCTAAATTGCTTTTAGTGAACATCCCCAAATTACAACAAAATGATCCAATGTTTTCAGGCTTACACCTCATATTATCGAAAAATTATGTTGTGCTTGATAAGTTTGATTTGGCTTATATTGAAAAGAAAGAATATTTAGAAAAATATCGTGATTATAGTGAGATGAAAAGAAAAAAAACGATCACTTTATTGAATGATAAATATAAAGTTTCTCATAAAACAACAACGAATCTATTACTCGATAATAAAAATAGCATAAAGCTTTTACAGCTTGCAGAAGTAGAAAGGGACTCTAAAATACAAAAAAATAATTTTATTATTTTAGCTTCTACATTATTTTTATTGGTACTTGTTTTTTTGTATCAATTAAAATTGAGAAAAGAATTAACTGTATTCACAAAAACAGATGCTTTAACAGGAATATCAAATCGAACTTATTTATTTAATATGGGAGAAGATTTGATTAAAGATTTTTCAAATAAAGAAGATCAGTTAAGTTTGCTTTTGTTAGATATTGATCATTTTAAAAAAATAAATGATGAGTTTGGTCATCTTGTTGGTGATTCAGTGTTGATTAAAATAGCCAGTTTAGTTGGTGAAACTATGCGACATAGAGATGTTTTTGCGCGTTTAGGCGGAGAAGAGTTTGTTGCTATTTTACCTCGTGCAGATATTGATATTGCAAAAGTGACAGCAGCAAGAATCAAAGAAAAAATAACGCAATATTACTTTAATGACTTAGGTATTAATCGGGCTGTGACTGTTAGTATTGGTGTTGCTAATTTAGCACAAGTTTCAAAGGAATCTGATACATTACAACAGAAAAGAAAACAGTTTGATCATTTATTACATGCAGCAGATGTGGCTATGTATCAAGCTAAAACTAATGGACGAAATTGCATTGTGGCATATAGTAACGTACCTATGTAGGCTAAACAGGAAGCCGTCATTCCCGAGGTGTTTTGTCGGGAATCCAAGCTTAAAGACAATGGATCTTCAACAAGTAACCTCGAAGATGACGTTTTCAAAGAAACTCCTGAACCAAGTGCATAGGTATGTATAATAATGATATCGAATGGCAAGAAAAATAGTTCAGTTGAGCAATAACTTTTCACTCAAGATCATAAAAATAACATTCTCTATTTTTTCTAAAGCGATAATCGTATAAGCTGTACTCAATTAACTAAGAATAAAAATAATTTCAGGAACCCCATTTCATGTCTGATGTGCTCGAATATAGCCCTGATGGAGTAGAGCAAGTACCCTTACGACGCTTTACTGAAGAAGCTTACTTAAATTATTCAATGTATGTAATCATGGATAGAGCATTGCCCCATATTGGTGATGGTTTAAAGCCAGTGCAACGTCGAATTGTTTATGCCATGTCTGAACTTGGATTGTCAGCGGCAGCAAAATATAAGAAATCAGCACGTACAGTGGGTGATGTATTAGGTAAGTTCCACCCCCATGGTGACTCTGCTTGTTATGAAGCCATGGTGCTAATGGCACAACCTTTTTCTTATCGTTATCCTTTGGTTGATGGTCAGGGAAATTGGGGAGCACCTGATGATCCTAAATCATTTGCAGCAATGCGGTATACCGAATCAAGGCTTTCACGCTTTAGTGAAGTGCTTTTAGCTGAATTAGGTTTAGGTACAGTAGATTGGGTGCCTAACTTTGATGGCACAATGAATGAGCCTAAAACCTTACCTGCTCGTTTACCTCATATTATGCTTAATGGCATTACGGGTATAGCGGTAGGAATGGCAACAGATATCCCTCCTCATAATGTACGAGAAATTGCGGATGCTTGTGTACATTTAATTGAACAACCTAAAGCAGAAGTCACTGATTTGCTTGAGTTTGTTAAAGGGCCTGACTATCCAACAGACGCTGAAATTATCACACCAAAAGCTGATATAGAGAAAATATATCAAACAGGGCGCGGTAGCATAAAAATGCGAGCGGTTTATGATGTAGAGCAAGGTGAAGTGGTAATAACAGCACTTCCTCATCAAGCTTCTGGCGGTAAAATATTAGAGCAAATTGCTAATCAAATGACAGCGAAAAAATTACCTATGGTAGTTGATCTTCGTGATGAATCTGATCATGAAAATCCCGTTCGTTTAGTGGTTGTGCCTCGCTCAAATAGAGTTGATATTGAACAATTAATGCAACATTTGTTTGC
>Ga0105357_10001291_pt1 | contig 13497 bp, 13 predicted proteins | sample GOMGulsemesocosm_4_FD_83660 | JGI IMG/M metagenome (GOLD analysis project Ga0105357, IMG submission 83660) | Methane-oxidizing microbial communities from mesocosms in the Gulf of Mexico - GOM15B Gulf of Mexico | ecosystem: Environmental > Aquatic > Marine > Cold seeps | place: USA: Gulf of...
GAAAATTGAAATTTTGGAAATTTAAACATTCTTCCTAAATAGTATGAAAACTCTTGTAAAACTCCGTATGGACAAAGCCATCCACAAAATGTTCCTCTTCCCCAAAGTACTAATGAGATAAAAACAAAAAACCAGATAATCAAAGAAAATGGATCATACAATAAAAATGTCACTGCTTGTGAGTTGTAAAGAGCTTTCATCACACCAAGAACAGTTACGATACTTAGTTGTCCTTGCCCATACCAACCTATGAGAAAAAGAGTAAGTGCTAAAATAATAGTTCTTTTATATCGAAGTTTTTTGAGTAGTACTTGATATTTATAAAGGATGATAAAAAAAATACCTAAACATATAGTAAGTAAAATAAGCTTATTTTGTTGTTCGTAAACAGAGAGTAACCAAAAAGGGATTTTTTTCTCTTCTATCTCTTGTTTTGGTGTAGAGATTGATTTGATTCTCTCTCGTATTTGTTCTTGGGCTAGAAGTAACTCTTCTTGCATTTGCAGTATTTGCTGTTGTGCTTCTTCTAATTGTGTTAATTGTGTAGATAATGGAGGAGTAGAGAGTACTTTAGTTTTAGAAGGTGTTTGACTGAGTAATTTTGATTGTGTTTTATTTGTATCTTGTTTTGTTTGTGTTTTTACTACTTTTTTTGCTTGTATCTTTTGCTTTTTAATAATTTGGGGGATATCAAAATATTTTTTTGGTAAATCTATAGTAGTATCCAAAAACCTAACTGTGGAAGCACTAAATCTATTTCCTTTTCCTCGTTCTATTTTGATAGCAAATTTCCATAAAGATGAAGGATCAAAAGAGTACCTTGTATCTACTTCTAAAAGCATAGTTTGTGAAAATTCTGGAACAGTATCCAAAAAGCCTATATCATAGTTCCCATCTTGAATACTAATTGCAAAATCATCTTGAGTTATCTTAAATTCAGCAGGTGAAGTAGCTGGAATAAAATCATCTGGAATCATAGTATGTGAACCATTTGCAAAGACAAGAATATTTTCTTTTGTTTTTTTAGCACCCTCCGTAATCTCTTGTTGTGTTGAGAGTGAAAGTAAATTCTTAGCAACAGAAGGGATAGATAGATCTGCAACATATAAATCTAAAGCTATCTCATCTTTTTCATTCTCTTCTAATTTCAAATGATAAGATGTCCCTTTAAAAAGTTTTTCCATTTGAGCTTTTGTTACTTTGATATTGGAAATCAGCTTTTTATCAAGTAACTCTTGCCAGCTAAGTTTTTCATAAAAATCTTTTTTTGGACGATAGGATTGTTTCTTTTTTGATTTGAAAAGTTTTGCTTTGGCGACTTGTGTTGCTGATGCTAAAATAAGATCATTAGCAATATATACAGAAATAGTTGCTTTTGTAACACTATCTATATGAATAGGGCTTACAGGTCCTCTAGGGAGTCTAATCTTGATACCATCTTTTAACGGTCTTCCTTTATATTGTTTGAGAAACTCTTCAAATGGTTCTATTCCAATTCCTGAAACAAATACAGGCTCATCTTGTTCTAAAACAAATATATCTAAAAAGTCACCTTGAAGATCAAGTTGTACTAGGAGATTCATTTTTCCACCAGCAAAGCCAACTATTTGTGCATAATCATAAGTTTCAAAAATATAAGAGTGAAGGTTTTTATCTTTATCTAACACTTCCCATACAGGTATTTTTGTATCTTTAGCCCCTATAGTAAATGGTTCATCTATAAAATCTTCTAAATCATCTTTTGACATAGATGCACTCAAAGTTGTTACAAATAGAAATGATAATGTAATGAAAATAGAAATGATATGTTTAATGATAAATCCTCTGTATATAGTTTGGCATACTATATACTATATTTATAGCTTGGGTATAGCTAATGAAATAATTTGACGAGATAAATTATTTCACAAACTTAAGGGAGTTTACTCTATTTCTATATAGAGGTTTAGCATCAAAAGAATTTAAACTTTTTTTAACAATTTCCGTTACGACTTCATGATGTAAGGATTTGTCACATACAGGATCAGCTTCGTGCATATCTTGAGTGAGTGCAAAAGCTTGACATCTACACCCACCAAAATCTTTTTCTTTTTCAGGACAGGCACTACAAGTTGGATTCATCCATTTATCACCTCTAAAATAATTAAAAGCATGCGATTCATTCCAAATCTCTTTTATAGTGAAATCTTTAACATTTGGAAACTCCAATGGCAATGTGTTTGCTGTGTTACATGGAAGTGCTAGTCCATCTGGATTGATAGTTAAAAATGTACTTCCCCAGCCATTCATACAGGCTTTTGGTCTTGTCGCAAAATAGTCAGGAACTACAAAAAATACTTTCATATCTGGTCTTTTATCTCTATAATGGTCAGTTACTCTTTTGGCTTCATCGAGTTGTTCTTGTGTTGGAAGAAGTGCATCAATATTTTCCAATGCCCATCCGTAATACTGAATATTGGCTACTTCAAGATAGTTAGCATTTAAACTCTCTGCAAATTCAATAATATCTCCTATTTCTCCTATATTTTGTCGTGTGATACAAGAGTTTACAATAAGTTGTATTCCTAATCTTTTCGCTTCTTTTGCGAAGGCAATTTTATCTTTGTAGGCATTTTTATTATTGGTTATGAGTGTTGTTGTGGTTTCATTATGAGACTGAATACCTAATTGTATTGTTTTCAATCCAGCATCTTTTAATTTTTGAAGTATACTAATATCAGCACCAACACCTGAAGTGATAAGATTGGTATAAAATTTCAAATCATTTGCTTTTTGTATAATCTCTACAAGGTCTTTATGTAGAAGTGGTTCTCCTCCAGAAATACCAAGTTGAACAGCACCCATAGCTCTGGCTTCCTCCATCACTTTAAACCAATCTTCTTTTGTAAGACTATCTTTTGTCGATGCAAAATCTAATTGATTATAACAATAAGAACACTCTAAAGGACACTTATGAGTAAGTTCTAATAGTAACCATAATGGTGGTTTAATTTCATTATTCATTGTTTAATAACCATTTTCGCTCAATTGCATCATCGACAAATTCTACTACATCACCTTCTAAACCTTTCATATCAAATTTATCTTCAAGTTCTTTTACAATTGAATTAATCGTATGTTTTCCATCACATAAATTCATTATTTCTCCTGCACTTTGACTTAACTGAACCATCCCTTCAGGATATAATAAAACATAACAATTTTGTTGTTCTTCCCATTGCAATTGAAAATGGCTATTTACTAAAATTGATTTTTCTAGTTGCATTACAACCCTTTATATTAAAATATGGTGGTCTTTTAAGTTCATAAGCTAGATATAAAGCATCTACCATAACCCAAAGAATATCAAGTTTAAATTGTAAAATTTCACATGCTTTATTTTGCAATTCTACTGTGTTAAACTCCTCTAAAGTAAGAGAAAGTCCATGCTGAACATCTCTTCTTGCTTCAGTTAATCTTTTTTGAAAATATCGTAAGCCTTTTTGTTCTATCCAAGGATAGTGCTTCGGCCAAGTATCAAGTCGTTGCTGATGAATTTGTGGGGCAAACATCTCTGTCAATGAAGACATAGCTGCCTCTTTCCAAGGAGCTCTTCGTGCAAAATTCACATAAGCATCCACAGCAAATCGTACAGCAGGTAAAACATATTTATGTGAGAGTAAATCTTCTTTTTTAAGTCCAACAGCCACACCTAAATCAAGCCAAGCTTCTATCCCCCCATCAACACTATCGTGGTCTAAAATTCTATCAACCCATTTTCTTCTATCTTCGATAGGAGGGTTATTTGACATAATTGCTGCATCTTTAATAGGAATAGCACATTGATAATAAAATCTATTTGCTACCCATCCTTGAATTTCCTCTTTTGTACAAGATCCTTCATACATTCGGACATGAAAAGGGTGATGGATATGATACATTTCACCCATATCCCTTAATCTTTTTTCAAAATCTTCTTTACTTAATAGTGTTTTTATTGTTTCACTCATTATTTTTATTTTTCCTTTTTTATATTTCTATACTCATACCATCATAAGATATTTCTATTCCATGAGAGATAAGCTCTTTATATTCATCGTTTTTTTCATCTAAAATTGGATTTGTATTATTTATATGGATTAATATTTTTCTAGGTTTTTCTAAAGTATCCAAAAGCTTAATCAAACCATTTTCACCACTTAAAGGAATATGTCCCATTTCAGTACCTAGTTTTTTTGAAAAATTTCCTTTTATCATCTCATCATTTGTCCATAAAGTACCCTCTATTAACAAAATATCAGCCTTACTCATCTCTTCAATGATATGATCCTCTAGTACACCTAAACCTGGAAGATAAAATAATCTTTTTGCTGTTTTTTTATTTACTACAACGACACCAATATTATCACCAGCTCGTGGTTTATCTCTATATGCTGAGTATGGTGGGGCATTTGAAATTAAAGGATGTGCATAAAATTCATAATTTGGCATAACAGGTATCTCAAACTTAGTATTGTTTGGAACTATTTCATGGTAATTTGTACCACCACCATTCCAGTGTTTCAACATTTTAAATAAAGGGAAGGAGGTGTTAAGCTCCTCATTTACTTCTTTTGTGCAGTATACATCAAAAGGAGTACCTTCTCGTAAACCTAATAACCCTGTCGTGTGATCTATTTGGGCATCAATGAAAACTATTGCTTTAATTTTAGTTTCTCTTGTTTTTGTAGGATGTAAAAAAGGAGAGTTATGAATCTGTTCTAAAATATCAGGTGAAGTATTAAACAAGACCCAGTTTTCACCATCTTCACTAATAGTGATAGAACTTTGTGTTCTTCTTTTAACTGTTTTTGAACCTGCACGATATGATTTACAGTTATCACAGTTACAATTAAACTGAGGAAGTCCACCCCCTGCACTAGAACCTAATACTTCTATTTTCATCTTGTAGCCTTCTGTTATTTTTATTCAAATAAACATTTTTATCTGAAGAAAAATAATATAAGTGCAAGAGTAGATTAACTCTACTCTTGCCTAAACTAGATTATACGTGACAAATATACATTGTTACTTCAAATCCGAATCTATTATCAATAAATGTTGGTTTTTCCCAATTCATAATTTTGCCCTCCTTTATAAATTTGTTATACATTATTTATGTAATTTAAATGTATGTACTGTTCCACCTTGGTTAAGGTATTTAACAGTTTTTGCAACTTCACCACCCCATAAAGGAACAGCTCCACCCCAACCAGATGTTACAGAAAGATATTGTTCACCATTTTGTTCCCATGTAATAGGAGATGATACAATTCCTGAACCTGTTTGAAATGAGTATAAAACTTCACCAGTTTCATCATCTAAAGCAAGTAATTTACCTTCTGGAGTACCTGTAAATACAAGTCCACCTGCAGTAGTTAAAACACCACCCCATAATGGTGCACCATTTTTATAAGTCCATTTGATTTTACCTGTTTTAGGATCTACAGCTTTTAAAGCACCGATATGATCTTTATATGTAGGTTTGATTGTAAATCCAGCACCCATGTAAGCAGCACCTTTTTTATAATTTGCTTCCTTGTTCCAAATATCCATTCCCCACTCATTTGCTGGAATATAAAATAATCCAGTTTTTTGAGAAAATGCTATAGGGTTCCAGTTTTTTCCACCTAAGAATGAAGGTGTAGCATATACACTTTTCCCTTGTGCTTTACCAGCTGGATCACCAGGTCTGTTATCTTCATTAACCATTGGTTTACCATTTTTATCTATTCCAGATGCCCATGTAATTTTATCTACGAAAGGAGTTGATCTGATATATTTACCTGTAACTCTATCTAAAACATAAAAGAATCCATTTTTATCAGCAGTAGCACCCGCTTTAATCATTTTTCCATTTTCTTCATATTCAAATAAAACTAACTCAGAGATACCATCATAATCCCAACCATCGTGAGGAGTAGTTTGATAATGCCAAACAATTTTACCAGTATCAGGATTGATTGCTACTCTTGAAGCAGAGTATAAGTTATCACCTGGTCTATCATAAGAATTCCAAGGTGCAGGATTTCCTGTTGGAACATAGATTAGATTTGTATCTGGATCATATGTTACACCATTCCAAGGAGCAGCTCCACCATGTTTCCAGATATCACCTGGCCATGTAGCATTTGTTGTTCCTGTAATTCCGTTTTCTTTACCATCTTTGTATCCCATATGACCTTCAACCATTGGTCTAGACCATACAAGTTCACCAGTTAAAGGATTTCGAGCATCTAATTTACCAACGATACCAAACTCTCCACCAGAATTTCCTGTAATAAGTAAATTATTTACTATAAGTGGTGCTGCTGTATATGAGTACCCATCTTTATAGTTAGCAATTTTCTTTTTCCATTTAACTTTACCAGTTTTTCTGTCAAGTGCTACAAGTTTTGCATCAAGTGTACCAAAAATAACTAAGTCTTTATAAAGTGCTGCTCCTCTGTTGATAACATCACAACATGGTAAGATACCACTAGGAAGTCTTGCGTCATATTGCCATAATTCATCACCAGTAGTAGTATTAATAGCATATATTCTAGAATAAGATGCCGTTACATACATAACACCATCTTTAACTAAAGCTTGTGATTCTTGACCTCTTTGCTTCTCTCCACCAAATGAAAAGTTCCATACAGGAACTAAATCTTTAATTGTACTCTTATTAATTTGAGTCATTGGCGAATATCTTTGCCCCTTTTGACCTAATCCATACGATACAACATCGTTTACAGTTTTTGCATCATTAACAATATCTGAATACTCAACAGAGCTATAACCTGGTTTATCTACTTTTGTATTAGTAAGATCGTTTGTTGCACAACCACTAATTAATATAGAAAGTGATGCAGTTACAACACCTGTTAATAAATGTTTTTTTAACATGTTTTCTCCTTTTAATTTCACAATACCATATTCATAGGAATTGTCTTACAGGAAGAATACTACAGGAGTATAGCTTGAATATAGCTTGAAAAGTTATCTTGCTATTTTCTGCTTTTTTTAAAAATATTTTTTGAGCTATAGCCTATAAAAGCTAGTAATAAAGAGAAAATAATCAGTAAAAGAATAATAACAAAATTTGTAAAATCGAACTTACTATATAGTGTAAAACGAATAAATTCAACAATATATGTAAATGGATTATATGAAGATATTGTATATATTACAATACTTGAATCTTTTATTTTCCATAAAGGGTATAAAGCTGATGATAAAAAAAACATTGGAAAAATTACAAAGTTCATAACGGTTGCAAAATTTTCTAATTGTTTTATAACTGAAGATAAAAATAACGCCATTGCATTTAATACTAATGAAGAAAACAATACAACTGGTATCACTAAAATATAGCCTTGTAAACTCATCTCTATACCATAGAAATATGCGATTATTAAAAAAGTAATTGCTTGAATTGTAGAAACAATAGCTGTTGCTAACATTTTACAAAAAAGTAAAAAGTTTCTATTGATATGAGAAGATAACAATATTTTCATACTTCCCATCTCTCTATCAAAAATCATCATCAATGAACTTTGCATACCATTAAACAATAAAATCATACCAACAAGCCCTGGTACTATATATGTTTCATAAGTAATATATGTTTCATAAGGAGGAATAATCGCTAAACCTAAAGCACTTTTGAATCCAACTGAAAAAATCAGTAGCCATAATAATGGTCTTACAAGTGCAGAAAAAAATCTACTTTTTTGTTTGAAAAATCGTAATAATTCTTTATATATAATACCTTTTGCACAATTAAAATAAATCATCATTTTATTTCTTTTTTTGTAAGATATTGAAATACTTCATCTACACTCGTTTTGTTATATTTTTTTAACAATAATGATACTTCTGAATCTTCAATAATAGAACCATTATTTATAATTGCTATTCCATCACTGCTGACTACTTCATCAAACAAATGTGTAATCCATAAAACAGAAAGATCTGTTGTTTCTACAAGTTTTCGTAAATATGTTAAAATATCAAATCTGCTTTTTACATCTAGTCCTACTGTTGGCTCATCTAATAATAATAATTTACGTTTAGCAATTAATGCCCGTAAAATCTCAACCCTTCTTCTATGTCCACCATTTAGCTCTTTTGTAATAGTATCTAGCTTTTCTTCAAGTCCAATATTTATAATTTCGTCTTTTATTGAATTGAGAGTTTCATTAAATGACAATCCTTTTAATGATCCATAATAATATAAATTTTGTCGTACAGTTAAGTCAAGGTCAAGAGTGGGTTCTTGAAATACTATTCCTACACTCTTTAATGCTTTTTGATAATTTTTAATACTATGGTTATTTATAAAAACTTCTCCATCTTGAAGAGTTAATAGTCTAGTAATCAGTCCAAAAACAGTTGATTTACCAGCACCATTTAATCCCAACAATACAAAAAATGTATTATTTGGTATGATAAATGAAACATCGTTTAAAACAATTTTTTCATCGTATTTAAAATTTATATTATTTAATTCTAATGCACTCATATTAGTTTTGAGGAATTACCGCTAGTCCCCATGGAAAACGACCAACTTTAACTGATTTTTCTACTTTTAAAGATTTAATATCAATAATAGATATATCACCACTTACACCATTTGTAGTATACAGTTTTGTTTCATTATTCGCTAAATCTAATTGCCAAACTCTGTTTCCAACTAATAAATATTTAATTACTTTATATGTTTTTACATCTATAACTGCCACATGGTTTGCAGGTCCAAGGGCAACAAAAGCATATTTACCATCACTCGTAAGTTTTATACCTACGGGCTGAATATTATCTTTAAAAATCCCAGGAATTTTAAAAGAAATTTTTGAAATAGTTTCTTTCGTTTTAGTGTCAATAACCATTACAGTTCCACCGATTTCAGATGAAGCCCAAACTTTATCACCAGTTTTTGAAAACTCTATATGCCGTGGTCTTGCATCAACTAAAGTATTATGAATGATTTTTTTAGTTTTAGTGTCAATCCAATGTAAGAAATTTGATGTTTCTGATGAATTAATAGCTACTGATCCATCTGGACTTACAGCCATACCCTCAGGCTCAAGACCAACCTCTATTTGTGCAATGACACTTTTCTTTTGTGTATCCACAACGGTTACAATACCATCATCTTCATTTGAAATATACAACTCTTTACCATTTGGATGCAAGGCAAACTGTTCTGGATCTTCTCCTGATGGGAGATTATATAAGATTTTTCCAGTTTTTGTATCCATAGCTTGTACAGTATCATCATCACTTGCACAGATATATAATTTTGAATAATCTTTAGTTAGAGTAATTCCCCTAGGTCTTTGACCAACTTCATAAGTATTTATAACTTTATTTGTATTTGAATCAATTACAGAAATAGTGTTATCTTTTTCATTTGATACAAATATTGTATCTGCATAGAACAGTGAGCTTAAAATAGCAAGTGATCCAATTTTTTTTAACATTCTTTTTCCTTTTTATTCAACAATAAATGTAGCTCTTTCTCTATCACTTTTAGCAGATGGAAGACCTAAAGTGTAAGTACCTGGCTTGATAGGTACAAAAGTAAGTTCAATCTCACCCTCATCATCAAATTCAAAACTATCTATCCCTAGTGGTCTCACTTCAATATCATTAATAGATACTTGATTTACCCAAATATTTCTAAAAAAAGCAGCACCTACAATAGGTACTTCTCTTGAACCATCACTTTTTAAAATAAGTTTGTAGTATTTACCAGCTTCTAATTTATAAGGCTTATCTGCTAGTGCTTTACCTGCTGCAATAGTAATAGGTGCCAATGTTGTTCTTGAATGTAACAAACCTTTTAAGTTTTTTGCAAAAGTAAACTCACTTGTTAATAGTAGCATAACTACAATCATCATAATTTTTTTCATTTTTTCTCCTTAATTTTGAATATCAGAATCATAGTAAATAATTATAGCTTGATTATAGCAGGAAATAAATTAAACACTCCAACAATCAGGTTTATCTATTTTGCTACACTATCGCTATATATTTTAGACATGATGTTTTAAACATATAAAATAAGGAGTTATTATGAAAAGTGTATTTATATTTATTGTACTCATTTTTAATCAAGTTATATTTGCTGAGTCTAACTATCTAAGAGAAGATAATATTGTTAAAGATAAAGCATTAAAACTTTATTGGCAAGATGATATTAAAGTTTCAACTACAAAATTAAGTTTGAAAGATTCTATTAAATATTGTAATCATCTAACATTAAATAATTATAAAGATTGGAGAGTTCCTACTTATGAAGAGCTTTTAAGTATTGGTGATTATGAAGTATATAAACCAACACTAAATAAGTCATTTAAAAATAGTGCTTCAGGTCATTTTTGGTCTATTATGTATAAACGAATAGCTTATGGAAAGGCATGGACACCTAAGAATGACTTTTATGTAAAGCGTATTTACTTTAGTGATGGTTATTCTTATGATAATGATAGAACAGGAAAAGCCTATGTTAGATGTGTGAGAGAGGCAATATAAATCAAATACTCATGCTACACTATTTATATATGCTATAATATAAAAAAATAAGGAATTTTTATGAGAAATATAGCATTTTTAATTATTTTGAGCCTAAGCCTTTTTTCAAAAGAGTTAGATATAAATATTTTATATATACAAGAAGATATAAAAAAACCACCTGTTTTATCTAATATTATAGAAGAGCCAAAGAACAGTGGACTAAAAGGTATTGAATTGGCTATAAAAGATAGTCAAAAAGCATCAATGTTTTCAAAGCAAAATTTTATTTTACATAAAATTATTTCAAAAGATAAAAAAATTCTTATTCAAGGTTTTGAAAACTTTATAAAAAAATCAAATCAAAATGCATATATTATTTTAAATACAAGTGATAAACTTTTTGATAAACTCTTAATGAATCCTCTTGCAAAAAAAGCATTAATAATTAATAGTACAAATACGAGTACTAAATTTAGAAAAGAAGTATGTGAAGAAAATATTTTTCATACAATCGCTAGTGATGCTATGCTTTATGATGGATTAGCACAATTTTTGATTAAAAGAGATTGGAAAGATTGGTTGTTAATTAAAGGTACTACACCTGAAGATAAAAAAATTGAAGAGGCTATTAAAAGATCAACCAAAAGATTTGGAGGAAATATAGTAGAAGAAAAAATCTGGACATTTAACAGTGATATCAGAAGAAAAGCACAAAGTGAAATGCCTTCGTTTACTCAAAGTAAAGAACATGATGTAGTTTTAGTTGCTGATTATTACGGAGATTTTTCTCAATTTATATACTTTAACACTTGGACTCCTCGACCTGTTGCTGGAAGTGCTGGATTAACTCCTGTAAGTTGGCATAAAGTGATTGAAGCTTGGGGTGCTGCACAGATGCAAAAAAGATTTGAAAAATTTGCATCACGATGGATGAACTCAAAAGATTATGCTTCTTGGGTAGCAGTACGAACAATTGTAACAGCTATTGGAAAAACAAATACGGATAATATTCAAACCAATATAGATTTTATGCATTCAGATAAATTTGAACTAGGTGCATATAAAGGTAGAAAATTAACTTTTAGAGATTATAACGGACAATTAAGGCTTCCTGTATCGCTCATTCATCCAAAAGCATTGGTTTCTACATCTCCACAGTTTGGATTTTTACATCCTATTACTGATTTAGATACATTGGGTATAGCACCACATGAAATGCAATGTAAATAAAATTATCAGATTACTGATAGTCGCTATATTCAAGCTACAAAATTAGTATATAATTAGTTTATATACGATATGAAGGATAAAAATGAAAAATTTGACAAAAGTAGCCTGCTCTTTAATGGTACTTGCAACCCTAGCATTCTCACATGGAGATGTAACACCACAAGCAATGGACACAAAAGGCTTAAAAGCTATTGATGATAGCGTGCTAGTGAATCCATTAAGAGGAGATGAAGTAGCTATTGCTATTGGAAAATCTGGCTACAACTCTAACTGTGCAAGATGTCATGGACTGGGTGCTATTTCTGGTGGAGTTGCTCCTGATTTAAGAGCTTTAGAAGCTGGAGATGATGATATAGATGAGTATTTTATTGGAAAAGTAATTGAGGGTGCTGTACGAAATGGAAATGTATATATGCCACCATTTAAAGGTATATTATCAAATGAAGCGATATGGTCTATTAGAACTTGGCTTGAAACTTTACCTACTGATGACTTGTAATAGAGATGATATTAAGTCAATCTAAGCAATTATCTCAGATAGTATTCTTATTTTTATGTATCTCTATAGCTCTTTTTGGAAGATCTATAGAAGATATTCAAAAAAGTGGAAATATGATTGTTGCTATCTATGAAAATTTTCCACCATATTCTTATATGGAAGATGGTATAGCAAAAGGTATTGATATAGATATAGCGAAAGAGATCTCAAAAAAATTAGGTGTAAAGCCTATTTGGTACTGGACAGGTTCAGACGAGAATCTTGAGGATGACTTAAGAAATGTTATATGGAAAGGGAACTTAATCCATAGAACAAAAGCAGATATTATGTTTAGAGTGCCATATGATTATGATTTTATTCGTCAAACTAGCAAAAGTACAGGGGAATTAGACAATGAACTAGTTGTGATAAAATCTCCTTATCATTCTGAAAGTTGGGTAGTAGCTACAAATAAAAAAGTAATACCAGAAATAAATAATTTAGCTATTTTTAAGTATCATAAAATCGGTGTAGAGATAGATACTCTTCCAGATTCACACTTATCATCATCTTTTAGAGGTGCATTGCAATCTAGTGTAAAACATTATATGAGTATTTTTGAAGCATTGGAAGCTTTAAAAAATGGAGAAATTGATGCTGTTGCAGGATTACAATCTCAATTAGAATTTGGATTAGACTATGCTAAAAATAAAGATAAATACTATATTAGTAAAAAATTAAGATATGTGAACTCTCAATGGGATCTAGGTGTAGCTGTACGAACAGATTTTAGAGCCTTATCTTATAGAGTTGATGGCTATATGAGTGAACTCTATCGAAGTGGGGAAATTAAAAAGATATTTTCTAAATATAATATAAGATACCAGAAACCACTTGCCTACGAGGAATAAAAAGTAAAACTATAAAGTTTTACTTTTTTATTTGAGAAATAAAGTCAAGAATTAATCGCACACCAGCTCCTGTACCACCATAAGGATTGTATCCCCATGATTCTTCTCTATACGCAGCCCCTGCGATATCTAAATGTAACCATTTTTTCTTATTTTCTTTTTTTATAAAATTATCCAAAAATATACTTGCTGTAATAGCTCCACCAGATCGTGAACTAGATGAGTTTGTTATATCTGCAACTTTACTATTCATTTTATTTAATAGATATCTATTTGATGGTAAAAAACCTACTAATTCACCCGAAGATTTAGAAGCCGTTAATAATTTCTTTTTAAATTTCTCGCTATGTCCCATCA
>Ga0105357_10001292_pt1 | contig 13494 bp, 10 predicted proteins | sample GOMGulsemesocosm_4_FD_83660 | JGI IMG/M metagenome (GOLD analysis project Ga0105357, IMG submission 83660) | Methane-oxidizing microbial communities from mesocosms in the Gulf of Mexico - GOM15B Gulf of Mexico | ecosystem: Environmental > Aquatic > Marine > Cold seeps | place: USA: Gulf of...
CTATTTAATAAGCCTCGTAAATATCAAAAACAGAAGCTTACATCAAACCTCTACTTTAAAATCCATAAATGCCTCAAAACTAAGGTCGACAGTTGCGAGTATTTGCATCAAATCCGCCTTAGGCAAGCGTAACTCAACACAGCACCGTCCTTGCTCATCATAATGTTCATTTACTACCGCGTTATGCGCGTGCAACTTGGCACGTAAGCTACCAGATTGTATTGGCAAGACAAGCTGTTCGTGGACCAAATCCTTGCCGAGCAATTCGGCAAGGGCTTGCAATAATACATCCGTGCCTGCGCCAGTCTGTGCTGATAACCATACCGTATGCGGCTTGCCGTCTTCACCACGGTCTATTCGCGGCTCAACTTCAAGTAAATCAATTTTATTCATGATTTTCAGTACTGGGATTTCCCCAGCACCGATCTCACCCAACACCTCATTCACCGCTTCAATATTTCGAGCTCGATCCGGAGCCGAGGAATCGATAATGTGCAAGAGTAAATCAGCGCTGGCGGCCTCTTCTAAGGTAGCACGAAAAGCCTGCACTAGCTTATGCGGTAAATGGCTAATAAATCCGACGGTATCAGCCAATACAGCAGCCCCCACATCAGGCAACTCAACGCGCCTCATGGTTGGATCTAAGGTCGCGAATAACTGGTCTTTCACCAGAACACCCGCATCGGTAATAAAGTTGAACAATGTCGACTTGCCGGCATTGGTATAGCCCACCAACGATACCGTCGGCAGACTAGCACGTTGACGAGAGCGACGACCTTGGTCTCGCTGCTTGCGAACCTTATCGAGCCGACGCTCAATCGCGCCGATCCTAACCCTAAGTAAACGCCGGTCAGTTTCGAGCTGAGTTTCCCCTGGCCCACGCAGACCTATTCCGCCCTTTTGCCGCTCTAAGTGGGTCCAGCCTCGTACCAAGCGTGTAGACATATGCTGCAGCTGAGCCAGCTCTACCTGCAGCTTACCTTCATGAGTACGGGCTCGCTGAGCGAAAATATCGAGAATCAATCCAGTACGGTCAAGCACCCTGCACTCTAATACAGCTTCAAGGTTGCGCTCTTGGCTTGGACTAAGGATATGGTTAAAAATAGCCAATTGTGCACCGTGATGCACCACCAACTGTTTCAACTCTTCAAGCTTTCCGCTACCGATAAAATAGTTGGCTTTAGGGCTATTGCGCTGCCCCGTTAGAAAAGCGACCGGATCACCACCTGCGGATAAAACCAGCTCTTCAAATTCACGGGGGTCGTCAGAATCTGACATGCGAAAGAGATCCAGGTGAATCAGAACTGCAAGTTCACCGGAATCGGGACGATCAAAAAACAAAGGAAACCTCTAGAAGATTACGCTTCTTCGTCTTCAGCCGCTGGATTCAGCAGTGGCACGCGGACCGGACGAGAAGGAACAACGGTGGATATTGCATGCTTATAAACCATCTGGCTTACAGTGTTTTTTAGCAATACAACAAACTGATCAAATGATTCTACTTGGCCCTGTAGCTTGATGCCGTTTACCAAATAAATGGAAACTGGAATGCGCTCTTTACGCAATACATTCAAGTAAGGGTCTTGTAGGCTGTGCCCCTTTGACATTGTTATTCTCCTTCAAAAAAATAAGCAAAAAATTTCTGCACAAAAACTCTCTTAGTTTTTAGACATGCCTAGTGGCACATAGAGAGGCAGAAATAAGCGATTAAAATGCCCAAATTTGGCACCTTTACAACTGACCTAGTCATTATAGGTCGTTTCGGCCAATAAATCCCATCGCCTGATGGATAATTTCATCTTTGGATAATAATTGGCCGCTATCTTTGTCAGTATAGACCCAATTTAGTTCATCCCAACTCCGCAGCCAGGTTAATTGGCGCTTGGCGAGCTGACGGGTCGCTATAATCGCCTTCTCTATCGCCGTATCTAGATCCCATTCGCCATCGAGATACTGCCAAATTTGACGATAGCCGACAGCTCGAACCGACGGCTTTCCATCGTCGAGATCTCCGCGCCGATATAAACCTCGCACCTCTTCCAATAACCCCGCTTCGATCATCATTTTATATCGTTGAGCAATTCGTTGATGCAAAATAGATCGATCACGTGGCGCTATAGCTAACTGGACGATGTCGTAGCACCTAGAGAAATCACTAGAAGACTCGCGCTGATGTTGTTTACGCCTCAGCTCGGTCATCGTTTCGCCGGTCTTCAAGTACACTTCCAAAGCACGACTCAAACGCTGCGAATGGTTGGGATGAATTTGCGCCGCAGTTTCGGGGTCTACCTGAGCCAAACGCTCGTGCACTGCAGGCCACCCACTTTGGGAGGCTAGCGTTTCAATTTCCTGCCTGATTTTTGGATCTGCCGCTGGCATATCCGCCATGCCTTCGAGCAACGCCTTAAAATACAGCATGGTCCCTCCGACAAAAATTGGGACCTTTCCTCTCGACGTAATATCCGCGGCGGCGGCTTGAGCCGCAGTACAAAACTCCGCGGCACTGAAAGGCTCGGTAGGATCCCTAATATCAACAAGATGATGGGGAACTAATGCCAATTCCTCAGCGCTTGGCTTGGCCGAGCCGATATCCATACCTCGATACACCAACGCGGAATCGACACTAATAATTTCGGCCGCGAACTCCTTTGTCAATGCTAAGGCCAAGTCGGTTTTCCCCGAAGCTGTAGGGCCCATTAAAAATATCGCCCGAGGCAGAACATCGGGTTGCTTATGAGAGCTATCTGTTTGATTCATACCAGCCATTATACTCGGTCACTCATGAAGGCCCATGAGAAACTTTAGTCGTAAACTATATGCTCTTCAGACCCAGTTATAATTTAGATAAATTTGTTTTATTTGAACAGTGTCCCAGCAAAAAGTTGGCTATTAAAGAATAATGGTCAAGTTAACTACCAAGAATAATAAAAACGATTAGAATTCACGGAAGCTCACGCTTAAGTCATAAATTATGACCTCGTAATTCTAAAAACTTGGCTGGGAGCAACGGCTCAATAAACACTCAGGTCACACACTCAACCTTGGTCAAATTGACCGAGCGTCAGGAACTGACAATAGACCACTATGAAAATACGTATTACAGATCAATACCCTAGCGTTTAGCCTTTTTTCAACTAAGCTAGCAGTAAGATAGTCCCTAGGCAGTTGCACGGAAGCTAGCTCAGCCTCTTATATTTAACGCCCAAACTACTCGTTAATTGCCACTACAAGATCTCCCCAGCTTTGCATTATTAGATAATTAATAGCCAAAGTTACCAAAAGAGATGCTCCTGTAAGTAGCTTTAGTTATCGTATAAGTAGTTGTCGTATAAAACGACGAGAGACCCAGTATGTTTATCAGTTTACGATGGAAAGCCACTTTAGCCATTGCCACCATATTCCTGTCTTTGTGTACTGGGTTTATGTATTTCAATGCCCAACGCCTCGAGAGTCTCTCCACTGTTGATAGGCAAGCTGTGAAAGAACAGCATTTAGGTCTAATCACGGGCCTCATAAACCAATCGGACAAACACCTTCAGCAACTCGGGAATTGGATACCCCAAAGCGCAAAACTTTCCAATAAATCTGTCGTCCATATCATTGATCAGAACTGGCTGTACATCCAAACTGATTGGGATCTTGAGGGGGTGATTTTATTCTCATCAACCGCAGAGACGATGAAAGCCTGGGGCGCCATTCGCCCACTCCCTCGAAAGTTAGTGCAGGATACCTTAAGTGGTCAGTACAAAGGCACGAAGATCCAGTGTATCGATAGCTGCAGCCAGTCATTGCTAATGCCGATTTTAACCAAAGATGGCCCGATGGCTTTACAGTTCGAAATTAAAATCGATAAATTACTCTCCGACTTTAGGAGCATAGCAAAAGCTGAAATCGGTATTATAAGCCGCCGCCCGAGTCAGAACAAAAATGCCAACCACCTTCACCGCTGGGGGCAAAGTTTAATACATCTGACCCAAGCTGAAAGCTCCCAACAAATCATTGACAGCCTTAGTCGAGAATATGATTTTGCCTCAATGCTAAACAGCAGCGTCTTTGTCCAAGAGGGAAACAATACCTACGACGTTAGTTTAATGAGCCTGTCTCAGCTAATGGACTCCCGCTATACCACCGTAGTGATCGAAAATATAACTTCTAACTTCAGCGAAACTGCCGCATTGCGAGAAACGGATCTCATGTCCGTCATTTTACCACTGCTACTTGGTGGCATCGTAGTATTGATCCTCACCCTTATACCAATTAATCGCATGATCCATCAATCCAAGATCATGGTATTAATTATGAAAGGGGATAACGACGCCGCCAGCTCGTACCTGGGAAAACAGAAACCTAGAAGGTTCCTACGAGATGAGATCGACATATTACTGGAGTCCGAGGGCGAGCTTTCAAACCATATCGATCAGCTGAACATGCAGCTGCAAGAGAGCACTGACGAACTCAAAAACCTCGCCATGTTTGACGATCTCACAGGGCTGGCCAATCGATACAGCTTCTTTAAAGAAATAAAACTTAGGCAACGCCGATACAAACGCTCCAAAACTCAATTTGGCCTATTGTTTCTTGACCTTGATGATTTCAAGCGAATCAATGATTCTTTGGGGCACAGTGCTGGCGATAAATTATTAGGGGTTGTATCGAACAGATTGAAATCTTGTGTTCGCGCAACAGACGTCGTTGGACGGCTTGGGGGCGACGAGTTTTGTATTCTTGTCGACACTCTAAACGACCCCGAGGAAACAAAATCCGTTGCCCGTCAGGTTTTAAACACCTTGATCCTACCGATACATATAAGTGGTACAGAAATAAATATATCGGCGAGTATTGGTATTGTAGTAGCGCCGAATGACGGCAACACTACCGAAGAACTTCTGCAGAATGCCGATCTAGCTATGTATCGAGCTAAGGAATTGGGAAAAAATAAATACTGTTCCTTTAGCAAAGAGTTAACGATGAGAGCCGCACGACAGCTTTCACTAGAAAACGAGCTCAGAAGCGCATTAGCCAATCGCGAATTTTTGCTTTATTTTCAACCACAAGTACATATCCATAACAGCGAAATCTGTGGCATAGAAGCGCTAATTCGCTGGAATCACCCCGAGCGAGGATTCCAAGGCCCCGATAGTTTTATCGACGCATTAGAAGAGACAGGCCTAATCGTTCCTGTAGGAGAGTGGATTTTACGCGAGAGCTGCCGACTTGTTAGTAGCTGGATTGAATCTGGAATAACGCCTATAAAAGTTGCCGTCAATATATCTCCACGCCAATTTAGCGACCCGAACTTCTTTGCCATGGTTGAGAAAACTATTGAAGCTACCGGCCTACCAACAGAATATCTAGAGTTAGAGATTACTGAGTCGATGGTAATGGGTAACATGGAAGAAAGCTTCGAGCTGCTAAACAACCTCCGCAAGCTAGGGGTCACGCTATCCATCGATGATTTTGGAACCGGCTACTCATCACTAAGCTATTTAAAGACACTGCCGGTAGACATACTAAAAGTAGACCGAGCTTTTGTGATTGACATCCCTAACAACGAAAGCGACATGGAAATCACTGCAGCCATAATCGCAATGGCCCACAAGCTGAAATTGAAAGTTGTAGCTGAAGGCATAGAAAATCCAGAGCAACATGAATTTTTAAATGCCAACCATTGTGACTATGGTCAGGGATATTTATTTAGCAAACCCTTAAGCCAAAAGGATCTGCTAGAACTGTTGCAAAATCAACAACAGCTTAACGGGCCCAACCCTGAAATACCCGCTATTGCCCGCGCATAAACAACTTATCTAAATCATCTAGGCTCATGAGTGACCATGTCGGACGGCCATGATTACACTGGCCACTTCGCTCGGTAGACTCCATATCCCGCAACAGCGCATTCATTTCGACGATAGACAAACGACGGTTTGCACGGACTGAACCATGGCACGCCATGGTTCCTAGAATTTCGTTGATGTGCTCTGAGATCCGTCGAGTGTCACCATACTCAATAAGATCCGAAAGAACATCTCTCACCAACGTCGCTACGTCGGCTTTATTTAAAACCGTCGGTAATTGGCGAACAATAATACTCTCAGGCCCCGCCCTTTCGATCACAAACCCCAAAGACTGAAAGCTCTCGGCAAATTGATCCGCATGATCGGCTTCTTTTTGCGATACCGCGAGCGTCTGCGGCACGAGTAATGGCTGGGCCTGAATTCCATCTGCCGCGACAGATAACTTCATCCGCTCATACACCACTCGCTCATGAGCTGCGTGCATATCAACAACGATAAGACCCTGGGCATTCTCAGCCAAGATGTATATACCCTTCAGTTGGGCTAAGGCATAGCCAAGAGGCGGTATTTGTTCGGCCTCTGATTCTATTTGCGCCAAAGTTTGATGGCTGCTATTCGGCATATTCGAAGAACTGCTTCGACCAAGATCCTGATAGGCCGACATTTGCTCTCGCACCGCACCGGGCTCGGGGCGATTGGCGAACCCAGCTGAGAAAGCCGCGCCAACATTTTGTGCATTACGAAAGTCCATCGCATTTTGTTCTTTAAACTCTCCAGCCTCGAGCCCCTGCCCAACCTGATTAGGACTTGATTCAAGACTCATAGCCTGCGCGGCTTCTCCTCCAGGCAACTGATCGTCCGGGCGTACCTCAGCCAAAGCCCGATGCAAACTGCTGAACAGAAAATCATGTACGACACGCCCATCACGAAATCGAACCTCATGCTTTGTTGGATGCACGTTAACGTCAACCGTGGAAGGGTCTAGTTCAAGGTACAGAACATAGGCGGGGTGTCGACCATGGAACAGAACATCCCGATACGCTTGCCTTACCGCATGGGTAACCAATTTATCTCGAATGGCTCGGCCATTCACATAAAAGTGCTGCATATCGCCTTGGCTACGAGAAAAGCTCGGCAGGGCAACCCACCCACGTAACTGTAGACCTGCACGCTCCATTTCAATATGAACCGAATTATCCATAAACGCAGGCCCACAAATTTGAGCTAATCGGCGCTCTTGCTCATACTGGGTTTTCGCACTGGGGAAATTAGCCGTCGCCTTACCGTTATGGCGTAAAGTAAAACTGACATCAAAACGAGACATGGCAAGTCGTTTAATCACATCATCAATACGGCCGTACTCGGTCTTTTCTGTGCGCAAAAATTTACGTCTAGCCGGCGTATTGAAAAACAGGTCACGAACTTCAACAGTGGTCCCTTGGGGGTGAGCAGCCGGCTTTATGTCAGCCACCATGTCTCGGCCCTCGGCGGATGCCTGCCAGGCCTCGCCGGCACCCTCACTGCCTGGGGAGCTATTATTACTGGTGATCGACAATCGTGAAACCGAACTAACACTTGCTAAAGCTTCACCACGAAACCCTAGCGTGCCTACCGCCTCCAAGTCATCCAGCTCATAGATTTTACTGGTAGCATGGCGAGACAAAGCCAAGGGCAAATCATCTTTGCCAAGTCCGGAGCCATTGTCCCTCACCCGCATCAATTTTACACCACCGGCCTCGATATCAATTTCGATACGATCAGCACCGGCATCTAAACTGTTCTCAAGTAACTCTTTAATCACTGACGCGGGACGCTCCACGACCTCACCGGCCGCAATCTGGTTAGCAAGCCGCGGGCTTAGTAATTTAATATTTGCCATGTTTTATAAATCTATGAATTGAAGTTTATGAAGTGGGGATGTTTAGGCGTTGGCCAACACGTATCTTTGAGCTACGTAAACCATTTTTCTTTTTGAGCGCCGCGACACTAACTCTATATTCTTCAGCGATGCCAGATAGCGTGTCGCCACGGCCGATAATATAAACTGCTGACCGTCGGCTTGATTTTGAACCACTTTTTTGCCAAGCCAAATAACTCCCTACCGGGGGTTTGTCATCAAAATACTGGCGAATGCCTTTAAAAACTTGCTCAGCCATACGTTTTCGATAGCGGCTACTCCCTAAGCTTTTGGCCTCTTTAGGATTTGAAATAAACCCTGTTTCTACCAAAATAGAAGGGACATCTGGGGATTTCAGCACCGCAAACCCCGCTTGCTCAACTTGTTTTTTGTGCAGCCTAGCAATCGAGCCCATAGCTTTTAGAACGTGCTTTCCAACCTGTAAGCTTGAGCTTAGACTGGCTGTCATTGATAAATCGACCAACACACCAGCCAAAACCTTATCCTTGTCCTCTAAGCTAACGCCTCCCACACCACCAATTAAATCAGCTTGGTTTTCTTTTCTTGCCAAGAATCTTGCGGTCTCAGAGGTAGCGCCTCGTCTAGACAACGCGAATACCGACGCGCCATGGGCCTTGGGATCTTTAAAGGCATCAGCATGAATAGACACAAAAAGGTCGGCTCGCATATCCCGCGCAATATTTCGCCGCTTACGCAAACCAATGTAATAATCGCCGGTACGTACTAGGACGCCCTTGTAACCTTTTACTCTGCTAATCTGTCGTACCAGCTCTTTACTGATCGCTAACACGACATTTTTTTCTCGAAGACGCTTGGGCCCTATCGCGCCGGGATCTTCACCACCATGGCCAGCATCAACCGCGATAATGATATCGCGTTTTCTGGCGTTGGCGACTTCAATGATTTTCTTTTCAGTTTTTACACTTTTGTCATGTAAATCTAGCACTAGGCGATCAGGTTTATCACCGTGCTTTTTTAATAAGAAGCTACGAGGGTTTACCGACTTATGAAGATCAAGAACAACCCGCAGGTCGCTTTTATTTCGAGTTGCACTGCGCAAAGTGCTGATGGGGGTTTTTTTCAAGTCCACAGCCAGCATATTAAAACTGCTGTCGACCGACTTAAGGTCAATGACAATACGATTTGGTTTTTCCAAACTAAAAAGTTTGTATTTCACCGGACCAGACAGGTCAAATACCAAACGAGTGCTATCAGGTGCACGCCACAAGCGAACGCCATCAAGCTCAGCCGACCAGACATGGGAGGAGGATGCGAGCAATAAAAATTGCAGAGCAACTAAAAAAAATCGTCGTGTACATAACACTCGATTTGATTTCCCCCATTTAAACATCAGCTTTAGCTGACTCGATAGGCTCGTATTGATTTGGCCTAGCCCCCATGTTTTATTCACAATAAACAGTATTATTCAAAGCTGCATTGATCTTGGTATTTTATATTTAAAAGCTTAACTGAGGTAAAGCACCCCAAATTAAGTCTTTAAACAACGCCTTTGTCGCGGTGTTCATAGCCTCCACACTCGCAACCCTAAATGTTCAGTCCTTCAGTATAGGCGCTATATTAAGCAGCCTTGTGCTTTTAAGCACTGTATCACTTTCTGTCCAGCTTCGCTAAAGGCCTGCAGCTGGTAGCTACGCCCCGGCTCTTGAGCATTAATTTGTAGCTGTAAATCCTCTTGGGGCAAGAAACCCCTACCCTTGCTCGGCCACTCAATTAAACACAGACTCCCGGCATCAAAATAATCCCGTATTCCCATGTACTCGAGTTCTTCTGGGTCACCCAGTCGATATAAATCAAAATGATAAATAACTGACCTCAGTTCGTAAGGCTCCACCAATGTATAAGTGGGACTCTTAACGGCGCCATTGTGCCCAAACCCTTTTAACACTCCTCGACAGAATGTTGTTTTTCCTGCGCCTAAGTCACCCAATAGAAAAACAACCAAGCCCTGTCGTTGAGAACTCTCCGTTAACACTGCCGCGGCTGCTGCCGCAACGGCCTCCCCGAAGGCTACGGTTTGGCGCTCATCATCTAAGTATCCACTTACTTCCATTTCGAGTTAATGCTCCGTGCTCAATAGCTGCGCCACATAGGGAATCAAGTCGGTCGCCAGCAAGCCTCGTTGCCCGTAGTCATCAGCCGCCATATCGCCTGCGCCGCCATGTAAACAAACTCCGAGACGCACCGCATCGCCATCGCTCATTCCTTGACCCACTAAGCCGCCAATAATTCCGCTAAGCACATCGCCCATTCCTGCACTGGCCATGCCTGGATTACCAACATTCGCCAAGCTCAGTAAACCACTGCCACAGCAGATCAATGTACCGGCACCTTTAAGTAAAACCGTTCCGCCATAGCGTTTTTGCAAAGCCTGCACCGCCGCAAAACGGTCCTCTTCAATTTCAGCAATAGAGCACTCAAGCAAGCGTGCCGCTTCGCCAGGGTGAGGCGTTAATATCCACTGGGATCGAGAGCCGCTTACGACTCGTCCTTGCGCCAACATATTCAAGGCGTCAGCATCCATAATTAGCGGGACATTATTTTCCAGACTGGCATCACAAACCTGTTTCAAAATTTGCTCTGACCAAGCACTACGCCCAAGACCTGGCCCCACCACAAAAACAGACGCGCGCGCTAGCAAAGGTTCAAGCTCTTGACCTGAGTCCACCCCCATCGCCATCAATTCAGGTCGTCGAGCAATAACCGCACTGACATGTTGCGGCCTAGTTGCCACGCTCACCAAACCGGCTCCCGATCTTGCAGCTGCCTCTGCTGCCATTATCACTGCACCGCCATAACCTAGGTCACCGCCAACAACCATGACATGCCCAAAGCGCCCCTTGTGAGCATCCGCCGCTCGATCAGGTAATTTACCCAATAAATTAGCAAGGTCGAGTCTTTCGGTGTCTGCTGGTAGTGCCGCGACTAACTCCTCACAACCTAAAGCGCAAAAATAAATGGCCCCGCAAACCTCTGGCCCCGCGCCGGTCAATTGCCCACGCTTCATGCCAATAAAAGTAACCGTTACTTCCGCGTTAACAGCACCGCCAATAAGGCTGCCAGCCGTACTGTCAGCGATGGCCCCGGTATCGGCACACAAGCCAGACGGCAAATCCAAAGCCAACACAGGCCTGTTAGCGCTATTTATCTGCGCGATCGCTGCCGCATAGTCTCCACGAGGTGCACCATTACTGCCGATTCCTAGTAAGGCATCAACCACCACCTCACCTTCGATAGCCCCGTGCTCACAAAAAGGCGCCATTATGACGCCTTCTTGGCGGGCAAACTGATACGCTAGTTTAGCGTCAGCACCCAATGTCTCAGCATCCGCTAATTGCACCACATTAACGATAATGCGTTTCTGTGCAGCCAAGCCCGCCACCACATAGCCATCTCCAGCGTTATTACCACCGCCGCAAAAAATAGTAATGGCTTCCACTTCGGGCCAGCGTTGTAGTAGCACCTCGAAAGCCGCTCGGCCTGCCCGCTTCATCAACTTGATACCTGGGATACCCAGAGATTCAATTGCCTGTCGATCCAAGGTTTTTACTTGGTCAGCGGTATATAATACGGAAGGTAAAAGTTCGGTACTGGCGTGCATAGGGTTTCATCCAAAATAATTACTGCCAGAATTATACCCGAGCTCCTAGTATGATGAAGTGATAAATGCTCCAAGCCGGTTTTAATTGAATGACCCAAGACAAAAATGCAGCGATAGATCTCAATGAATTAGCCCAACTCATCAAAGTGTGGGGCCGAGAACTGGGGTTTCAAGCTATCGGTATTTGCGATATAGACCTCGACAAACAAGAGCAGGAGCTCAATGCTTGGCTTGAACAGGGCTACCAAGGCGAAATGCAATGGCTTGGCGATCACGGCAACAAACGTAGCCGTCCCGCTGAATTACACCCCGGGACCCGACGGGTTATTTCAGCGCGAATGAATTACCTCCCCCCAGACACTCAGCCAATTAAAATACTTAAGAACCCACAAAAAGCTTACATTTCTCGCTACGCCAATGGCCGCGATTATCACAAACTAATTCGTAAGCGTTTAAGCACCCTGGCCAAAAAGATAGAGCAACACATTGGCTTTGAACATGGCTCCCGAGCTTTTGTCGACAGCGCTCCCGTCATGGAACGCCCGCTAGCAGAGAAGGCAGGCTTAGGTTGGACGGGAAAACACACGCTGATCATTGATCAAGAAGTCGGTAGCTGGTTTTTTCTCGGCGAAATATTCACCAACCTAGAGCTGCCCGTCGATCAAAACCCCCAAAAAAATCGCTGTGGTGACTGTACAGCCTGTTTAAAAGTCTGCCCCACCGATGCCTTTGTGGGTGAATATAAACTCGATGCTAGGCGCTGCATTTCTTATCTCACCATCGAACTCGACGGCACCATCCCTCTGGAGTTTCGAGACCCTATCGGCAACCGAGTGTTTGGCTGCGACGACTGCCAAGCTATCTGCCCCTGGAACAAGTACGCCCACTACACAGAAGAAAATGATTTCCTGCCGCGCCACAGCTTGAACGATAGCGACCTCTTAGACTTATTCCTCTGGAGTGAAGAAGAGTTCCTTGAACGCTCGGCAGGCTCACCGCTACGTCGTATGGGCTACCAACGCTGGCTGCGAAACCTAGCGATCGGTTTAGGCAATGCTGATCGTGATGAAAAGATTATTGAGGCGCTAACAAACAAACGAGGGGAAGTTGATGAGATCATCGGCGAGCATTTTGATTGGGCCATCTGCCAACAACAAACGGTCGGCAGAAGACGCAAACGCAAGATCAAAAACCTAGCTAAAGACGCTATGGAGAAAAACTAGACACTCTTTATTTCAAGGCTGTTGTTTCAATGTTGGTACTTCAATGTTGTTGTTTAAAAACTCTGTCTCAAGATTTATGTTCAAAATCGATAAAGCGACCACGGTAATGCTGCAATTCCGCAATAGACTCAAATATATCATCAAGGGCTAGATGCACGCCTTTTTTGCGGAAGCCTTTAAGAACCTCTGGACGCCAGCGTTTTGCCAGCTCTTTGATGGTGCTGACGTCGAGATTACGATAATGAAAGAAAGCTTCTAGCTTAGGCATAGAGCGCGCCATAAAACGGCGATCCTGACAAATTGAGTTGCCGCACATTGGCGACGCCCCCGCTGGTACCCACTGGGAAAGAAAGTCGATAGTGTCTTGCTCGGCTTTGGCAATATCAACCTCGCTATCGAGTACACGCTGGGTCAGACCTGAGCCACCATGGGTATTGGTGTTCCATTCATCCATTGCATCCAGACGATATTTAGCCTGGTGGATTGCATAGACTGGACCTTCGGCCAAAACATTGAGATTAGCGTCCGTTACGACACTGGCTATCTCAATAATCACATCGGTTTCTGGGCACAACCCCGTCATCTCCAGATCGACCCAGATTAAATTTGTTTTCTCTACGCTCATTAACTCGCCTCAGACTTTTGTGGTGACTCTATGCCAAAAACATCACCATTGAAGGTATCTCGGGTGCAACAAACCATTAATAGCTTGTTGCCAAGCTATTGTACTGGCACCATAAAGAACTTCCTATCAGTAATAGTAGCACCAATTCTTATGTCCAAGCGCAAACTCAATCGCCGTCAGGCCTGGCGGATTGAAAAAGTACAGGTCGAACGAACGGAAAGAGCTAACAAAAAACGCAACAAAGAGCTTGAACAGATCAACCCCGACACTCTAGGTACCGAGCAAAACGGGCTCATTATTGCTCATTACGGCAC
>Ga0105357_10001293_pt1 | contig 13482 bp, 10 predicted proteins | sample GOMGulsemesocosm_4_FD_83660 | JGI IMG/M metagenome (GOLD analysis project Ga0105357, IMG submission 83660) | Methane-oxidizing microbial communities from mesocosms in the Gulf of Mexico - GOM15B Gulf of Mexico | ecosystem: Environmental > Aquatic > Marine > Cold seeps | place: USA: Gulf of...
CAAAGGGTTGCTCATCATGTTCTTGTGCAATCATTGTCCCTATGTTCAAGCAATTGCGGAACGATTGGCGGACGACGCCAAATGGCTAAAGACGAACGGTATCAATGTATTGGCTGTTATGTCGAACGATTACCGTAGTGTACCCACCGACAACCCACCAAACATGAAAAAATTTGCCGTTCATTTTGGTTGGGATTTTCCGTATTTGGTTGATGAAAATCAGTCAGTTGGCAAGGCTTACTATGCAGTGTGTACACCTGACTTCTTTGGCTTCAACAAACACGGTGACCTGCAGTATCGAGGACGCCTTGACGACGCTCGGATGGGAAATTCTAGTAACCGAAATAAAGAACTTGTGCAGGCCATGCTCCAAATTGCTGAAACGGAACAAGGGCCACGCCAGCAAACCGCATCTGTTGGCTGCTCAATCAAGTGGAGGTAGGATTATGCGCCCACACTTAGGCAACTCCGCACAGCAGGAAAACCTTGGGCATCTGCTCCTCATCTAATTTGGCGGAGTAAATGGGACGGACAATTAGTTGACATTCAGAACGGCGGTGAGAACACCAAACTATCCTTATTACAAAAGCACCCGGATAAATGAAGAGAATGTCCCCATGCCACACATTTTGACTATTTTCAGCGGCAACAACATTGTTGAAGAGGACTCGAACCGGTCCTTCGTAGTGGCGGTCATGAATGTCGGCTCTGGGCCGGAAACGCTGGGCGTTGTTTTATGCTAACGCCAAACTAGGGCTCAGAACTGACATTCGGCATCTTCCCTCAAGGTCTCCTTCTGGCACTTATCAGGCCTAATCGGGAACGTTCAATTTCTTCCGTTTTCGGGCTGTAAGATGACCTGTTGGGCATCAATGTCAGTAAAGTGTGGCAAAGCGGACGTGATTTCAAATCACCAAATATTTCTGGATTTGACACAACTCAGACCTTCATATGTCTACAACACAAGCATATCAAACTTCTGCCCCATGACTGCCACGGGCATATCAGTTTCGTTTACACATTTAAGAACGCTCGGCAGTATATCGCACGCCTCAAAACTATTGTTGCTTCTTCGATATGTGACTTCATCATCTACCGCCCCATCAATTTAATTAAAGACGGGCTCAGGTAGTCGTTGCTTTGACAAACTTCGAAAATCGTGGAAATTATGGCAGTCGGATATCCTTATGATGTCTAACCAGTTTTGTATAAATAATGCCCTTGTCATTCAGAGAGATCATGTACGGCCTTAAATTACTTAAAGCTATCCTCCAGTGCTTGAAATCCGCCAAGAAAAACATCGTTTGCCACAAAACTTTCCCAATGATCTTCCTGACCATCACTGACAGAGAATTCTGCAGTCCATTTGGCAAAGGTTTGGTTTTTGTTGGTGATTTCTTCAAATGCCATGGTTGATACATAATCAACGAATGGCAACGGACCCCCCAAAAGCATATTATAGGTCAGACTGTGAGCAATTTCAGAGATTGCGAGCAGGGTTTCACGAACCCGCCCTGATCCATCTGTTAGTTCGAAGTTCCGAATACAGCCAACTTCTCCGTTATTGCGACCGTCTTCGATTTTGCTGGCGCCCGCAGCTGGATGCCAGTTTGGCAGGCCATTGAAATCTTTCACTCTGGTCCAAATATCAGCCAAGGGCACATCGATAACTACTGTCGAGCAAACTTTGATCATCTTACTATTATTCCTTTTCTAATTCTATTCTTCGCCAAAAACAGCTATTTGGGTGAATTCCGCTGTTCTTTCCGTGATTGCTTTTTCTGTTGGCAAACGTTCCATGCTTGAAGCGCCATAGAAGCCGTGACAATCGGGACACCGTGACATCAGGTACTGCGCGTCATCTGGTTCTGCCAAAGGGCCACCATGACATATAAATATCATATCTGATTTTACCTGCCGGACGGCGTCTGACCATTCATTAAACATTTCGACACATTCGTTCAGTGAAAAGGTATCATTCGCACCGATAGACCCGCCAGCGGTTAGGCCAAAATGCGTCACAATTACATCTGTACCCGCCCCTGTCATTTTCAGGGCTTCATCTTTGGTGAACACATAAGGCGTTGTCAGCATATTTTTATGATTTGCACGGGCAACAACGTCAACTTCCATATCGTAGCTCATGCCTGTGTCTTCCAGACTTTGTCTGAACTTTCCATCGATAATGCCTACAGTGGGAAAATTTTGAACGCCAGAAAACCCAAGGGCTTTCAAATCGTCCAGAAACTTATCCACGATCAAGAAGGGATCAGTACCATTCACCCCTGCTAGTACTGGTGTATTTTGAACCACAGGTAAGACTTCCTTTGCCATGTCATACACAATATCATTTGCATTGCCGTACGCCATATAGCCGGAAAGCGATCCACGTCCAGCCATGCGATAACGACCTGAATTGTAAATCACAATCAGATCAGTCCCGCCTTGCTCTTCACACTTGGCGCTCAGACCTGTTCCTGCGCCGCCGCCGACGATGACTTGTTTGTTTTTAATCTTATTTTTAAGCCGATCCAGAATTTCCGACTTTGATATTGCTGGCATTTATTGTCTCCGTATTTATCGATTTACTTCGCCGTGATCTCGTTGAAACTTTCCAAGGCAATCATGGCAAATTCTTCTGAGTTAATATGATGATCAACTCTTATGACTTTTCGGCTCTGTGTTTGAATGACAGTGTTCTCTATCGCTTTAAAAAGAGCGGCATTGGCTTCTTCATCGTAAAACGGGCCACCTTCGATATCCAATGCTGACACCCCACGCAAGGGGAGTAAAAACCGCACAGGGCCCATACATTTATTCAGCTTTCGTCCAATCCACGTGCCAATTTTTTCAGCTTCGTGCGCTGTAGAACGCATAAGGGTAACTTGTTCATTATGGATATAAAAATTTCGATCATCAAAATGATCCGGGACAGTATTCCTCGCCCAGAAATTTGCCATATCCAGCGCACCGCAAGAGCCAACATATGGAACACTGGTTTGGGCTATGCTATCCAAGCGGCTTTCACCCGCGCTCAGCATTCCTCCAACGATCAAGTCGCATATTTCCGTTGTCGTAACGTCTATGACAGCGGTTACATCTCCTTGCGCAACAAGCTTCTCCATAGATTGCCCACCGGTTCCCGTTGCATGAAAGACAAGGCAATCCCAATCTTTTTCTAAACGATCAACAAGGGAGAGAACGCATTCAGTCGTGACGCCAAACATAGTAAGAGCAACGGCCTCTCGGCTCATGTCTATTTCAGGGATATCAAATGTCATCATGCCGGACAACGCATGCGCTGCATTTGCCAGAACTTTAGCCGAAACACGGTTAATGCCTGCCACATCTGTGACCGAGTGGAACATATTCACATCGCTTGGTCCGACATAGGCTGAGACATCGCTGGAGGCGAGTGTAGAAACCAGGACTTTGGGGATGCCAATTTGTAATACCTGCATAGCTGCCGCAATCATGCTTGTACCGCCAGATCCACCCAGGCCAATTATGCCGCCAACATCATCACGCATCGCAATATAGGTGGTGAGAGCTTGTCCCATTGCTTTGACCGCTTGCCCACGATCATCAATAAAGACTGATGAGGGACCATCTGGGTGATGCATGGCAATTTCAGCTGCCTTTACATCAGCCGCACAGTCAATAGGGCGGGTGCTGATATCGACTAATACGACTTCCAAATCTGAATTTGATTTTGCAATCAAGTTCTTCACATATAATAAATCTTTTTCTTTAGTGTCGCATGTGCCGACAACATAAGCTTTTTTACGATTACTCATTTTCATCCCCATCGTCTTATTCAGTTCTGCTAGTCGGCAAAATTAATTCCAAGATAATTATGTTGCATTTCAGGGTCATTTTTTAGAGTCTCTGCACTGACTTCATCCACAATGCGACCGTTCACCATAATCAGAATTTCTGGCGCAACTTCTAGTGCAACCGAGATATTTTGCTCAACGAGCAAGAGGCCAACGCCTTCAGACTGCAATGCCAAGAGCAATTCGGTGACATCGTCAACAATCGCTGGTGCTAATCCCTCTGTTGGCTCATCCATGACCATCAGTTTCGGATCCAGCAGAAGCGCACGTACAATCGCTAACATCTGTTGTTCGCCTCCGGACAGGCGATCGCCCATATTATTTTTTCGTTCAGCAAGCCGTGGGAAAATCTCGAAAGCTCTGTCAATCGTCCAGTCAGAACCTTTTTTTTCTACTAACTTTAAATGTTCGATCACGCTTAGGGAACGAAACATGCGACGTCCCTGGGGAACATATCCAATCCCGGTTTTGGCGCGCTTATCTACGGACAATGAACTTAAATCATAATTCTGAAGACGTATGTTTCCGGATGCCGCTTTGGTCAGTCCCATAAGGCTTGAGCATAAAGTGGTTTTACCCATGCCGTTACGGCCAAGTATGGCTTTTGGCTGATCCGCAATAGAAAAACTGACATCCTGCAAGGAGTGGCTGGAACCATGATACACATTAAGGTTTTCTACCGTGAGGAGCTGAGTTTTTGTCATCTCTTTTTCCCCATATAAATTTCGTGAACAATATCACTATTGATCACTTCGTCCGGTTTACCTTCTAGCAGATGTTTGCCGTTATGCATGACGCTGACTATTTCCGAAGTTTCAAGGGCGATATCCATGTCATGTTCAATTAGAATGACGCTCAGCTTTTTTGGCAAAGATAAGAGTAATTCTGTCAATTTTGGACGTTCAGCAGGTGATAGCCCTGCTGCAGGCTCATCAAACAAAATGATTTTCGGATCCCCCGACAAGGCAATACCGATTTCAAGCTGACGCTTTTGTCCATGTGATAAATTCCCGACTAACGTATCGAGCAAAGTGGCAAGTCCTGCAGTCTCGGCTAACTGATCGACTTCAGCTTGAAGTTCATCGGTTTTTCGAATAGGCAAAATGGATCGCCAGCGATTACGTATGCCCGCAACGGATAAAAATAGAGTATCGCGAACGCTTAATCCCTCAAACAACAGAGCATGCTGGTAGGTACGTCGCAAACCTGCTTTAATTCTTTTATGGGTTGCTATCTTTGAACTCTCAACTCCTTCGAGCTGGATTGAACCCTCAGATAAAGCTAAATCTCCTGTGACAAGATTAAATAACGTTGTTTTACCTGCGCCGTTCGACCCAAGAATGGCTCTTCTTTCACCCGCCTTGATCGACATGGTGATATCGTCGACGGCTGTGAAGCTACCAAATCGTCTGGTGACGCCCTGTAAGTTCAGGACGTCACCAGTATTATTGGTCATCATTTGGTTACTTGTTACGGACAAGATGGATTATCTCGGCTTACAGGGCCCATTGCGCGGAATTTATCAGCGTCATAACCCAGGGTCTGCGAAACATTGCGAACGACTTTAAGAACACGGTTACCGTATGTACCGTCTTCACGTTCAAAAACTTCAGTTATGAAGCTGTCGATAATACCATTGCGATTTTCGTCCAGGCGCATTGTACCGCCTGTTGGAGTCACAAATTCAAGTTTCGTAAGAGCCGCACGGAATGCTTTATGATCATTGGACAAGTCGCCTTTCACCTGCTCTAAAGCCAACAAAGCAGCTTTACCGGCCATGTAGTAATGATGGGCGAAAATTGAAGGTGCTGACAGACCGTCAGGGAAGGCTTTGGTATAAGAAGTCGCGAATGCTTTCCATTCTTCACCGTCAAAGTCACTTACCGTAGGCGTACCAGCTGGCGTACCAACAAGAAGCTTCCGGAATGGTCCTTTACTGTCCAGGATCGACTGGTCAATTGTAATTGTACCGCCGATGATTGGCTTGCTGCCACCTGCTTGATTATACTGGGTCAGGAAATTCACAGCATCAGCACCACCGAGTGCAACAAATAGCGCATCGACATCATCTGGTATTGCATAAACAATTGATGAATAGTCTTTTGCCCCAATCGGAGTCCAGAATTTCTCTGGCACGCGCCCACCAGCGCCACAGAATTCAGACATGAAGCCTAATACTTGTGTGTATGGAAAAGAGTAGTCTTCAGCGACGATCGCTACTTTTTTATATCCAAGTTCTTTGTAAGCATATGTGCCAACGCCTGCCATCCATTGCGCACCATCGCCACCGAAACGGAAGAAGTTATCGGAGCCATCGCGGAAAGTAGCATCTTGCGCTGCAGAAGATCCGTTAATGAAAGTAACGCCTTTGTAGCCTTTTGAAAGGTCACGAAGTGCAATACCTTCAGAACCAGACAACGGACCGACAATGATATCTACTTTATCTTGTTCAATGAGTTTACGTGCTGCATTGACGGCTGAATCCGGGCTTGCGTCCGAAGACATCACCACAATCTCAACATCTTTACCAGCTGCCTTGTTACCTGCCTCAATAAAGGCAAGCTCAGCACCGCGAATACCATCTTGGCCAAGTGCCGCAAACGCACCTTCCAAAATCGATATCACACCGACTTTGATGTTATCAGCAGCATAGGCAGGAGTTGCCAATACTGAAGCGGCAAGCACACCTGCCGCTGCTATTTTTTTTAAATTTAAAACCATGAAACTTTTCCTCCGATTGTTCATTATTGGTTGGACAATTACCTAGTTGGTTACGTTTTTAATCCGCTCCTTCACAGATTTTAGTGTTCCGAGAATCCCTTCTGGTGACGCAATCACGATTACGAGTAGAACTAATCCGATTACAGTATTGAAGCGATCCCGGCTGATAAGGTCGATTGCGTAGGTGTCGATCAGGACATAGGTTATTGCACCGATAAACGCGCCCAAAGGGTGGCGCATCCCACCGATGACTGAGATAATCAAGACATCAATCGTTGGGCCAAGCCCAACTGAGAAAGAAGAAATCCTTTCCTGATGCCAAACATTTAAAACGCCGCCCATACCTGCAATAAAACCTGAAAAGGCATAAGCCGAAACAATCACCGTTGATGTTGGAATGCCAAGGCTCCGAACACGTCGCGCTGCGTCTCTCACGCCTTGGGTTGCAAGGCCCAACGGGCTGGCTACGAAGCAAATGACCAGGCCGATCGCAATAAATGCTGTGGCCAGGCACAGATAGTAAAAGGCAACGGGGTCTCCAAAATCAACTCCAAAGACAGCAGGCGCCGTAATGCCAGAAAAACCTGTCCAGCCGTTGAAGATTGAATAGTTTTGACGTGTGAAATAGAAGAACGCCATACTGATCGCCAGCGTGATCATGATGGAATAGATACCAACTGATTGCTTCGCGATTAATCCAATAAGGCCGCCTGCCAACGTTGCAAAGGCAAGCGCAAGCAACATCGTTATCATCCAGGGAAGTTCGATGCCAATACCAGCCGTATTGGCGCTGAAATAGGCAACAGTATATCCCGCTACACCCGCCAGGGTGATTTGTGCGAATGAGACAACGCCTAGGTAAGCCGTCAAAAACGTCAAGCTTAAGGCAGTAATGCCTAGAATAAGCGACCTGCCGAGAATTTGCGTTAGCCAAAATTCTGATGCAATTAGCGGCACAGCGAGACAAATGATCAATATGGGTAAAATTAAGCGGCTCACTTCTCAGCCTTCCCAAGAATACCCTGAGGGCGAAAAGCAAGAACAGCAACCATGATGACAAAGGTAAAGACCACGCCGTAGGTTGGAGCATAGGCAAGACCATACTGCTCCGCCAGTCCTATCAGGAGTGCACCAAGTGCGGCTCCGCCGACGCTTCCCATACCGCCAACAATTACAACGACAAGTGATGACAGAAGGAATTGAAAATCTGTGCCCGGTGCTACTGATAGAGCACTACCGGATATCACGCCCGCCATACCAGCCAACATGCTGCCAATGGCGAAAACAATAATAAATATCTTCTTGGTGTCAAAACCCAATGCTTCCAGCATTGTGCGATCATCAACACCGGCGCGAATAATGATGCCCAGTTTCGTTTTTGCGATAAGAAGCCATAACAATACTCCGATCACGACGGCCATGATCATTAGTGTCAGGCGGACAGATGAATATCCAACATTTAACAGGGGCAGCTTTACGCCGCCCTGAAGCATCTCAGGCAATGCGATTTGATAGGTTAATCCACCCCAACCCCAAAGCATCAAGTCGGCCATAATGATTGAGATTGCGATTGTAATCAGTGTTTGACGAAGTTCATCTCCTTGATAGCGTCCCAAGATTGTCGTTTGAAAAATGGCGCCGACAACAGCGGCACCGATGCCGCCCGCGAGAATGCCCAAGCTCCATTGGCCCGTAAGTTCGACAAATTCATAACCAACGTAAGCGCCAAAAAGCAGCAGAACGCCATGCGCCATATTGACTGTCCGCATCAATCCAAAAATCAATGTAAACCCGCATGCAGCGATGAAATACAGCGCCGCCAGGGTCAGTCCATTAAAAAATACTATAAAGAAAAACTTCATCATTGCTCCTTTCCCAAAATTATTGCGAGAAATAGAGAATCAATCCAGAAATATGGGATAATTTTATTTCGTTTAATATCAATAAGTTAAGGCTTGCCCTGTATTTATAACGTCTAATAAATGAGAAATAATAGGAAATAAAGTATATTTTTTCCTATTATTTCCTATACTATTTACATGCAAAATAATTCTCTCACATCAGATATTAATTCGGCTTCTTCAGACACTATTTTTTGCCCGATTTTGTCTGGACTAAATGCTGAGCAATCCGATTGCGCTGCCCTCATTCCATCCGGGAATGCAAACGGTCTTTTGATTGAAAATCTTTCAAAAAAAGAAAACCAGAAAATCGATCAAGTGGCTTTGCTTTGCACTGACCCGTTCATAAACAAAGAGGTGTTATTTGCAGATCTATTTGAATTAGGCGTTCGGTCTGTAACCAATTGGCCCTCGTCTATTTTTCTGGACCAAAGCTTCAGTAAAGCTATGACCAATATAAAAGTGAGTCCTGCAGACGAATTTGAATGCCTCTCCCATGCCATGAAATCAGGGTTGGATGCGAAGGCATTCATTCTTTCCCTATATCATGGACGGAAAGCACTTTCACTTGGGATTAGAAATCTAATTGTCCATCCGGGGCTAAAAGTTGAACTATCCGAAGAAGCTAAGTCTACACTTTACGAATCCATTCACTTGATGATCGAAACACTGATAGCGATGGAACCTTCCGTAAAAATATACATTTATCAGCATAGCGCCGAGGAGGCCTCGGCTCATAAAGCACGGTATAAAGATAGTCATCTCAAAATTTCCGGCTACGTCGTTTATGAGACGTCCGTATGAATTTTTCATCTGATAATAAAAGCCGGTTTAGTTTCGCAGCAGCAGTCGGGGCCGGGATGACAGCCGTTGCGGCCGAAAAAGGAGGCGCAGAGTTTCTTCTATTGCTGAATGCAGGCCGTCTTAGAATGCGAGGCGCGGCGTCTCTAAGTTGTTACCTGCCACTTGAAAACGCAAATAGTTGGGTCGCACGAATTGGCAAGACTGAAGTACTCAACAAATGTAAAATTCCAGTACTCATGGGGTGCAGCGTTGCAAACCCAAATAGTAGCCTTAAGCAAATTGTCGATGTCGTTAGTGTAAATGGCTTTGCAGGGGTAACTAATTTCCCAACAGCAGCTTTGATCGATGGTAAAATTCGTGACGTTCTTGAAATGCAAAATATTGGATTTAATCGAGAATGCGCGTTGATCACCGAAGCATCTGGTCGAGGCCTTAAAACGCTAGCATATGTCACTAACAACGAAGAGGCGATGCAAATGGTGAGTGCTGGGGCCAGCATGCTATGCGTCAATATTGGGTTCACCCATAGTGCCACTAGCGAGCCAAGTGATATCACAATTGATAATACAGTGAAGATTATTGATCGCGCTTTAAGGAACATACCGGAAGAAATTCCGACATATGTAGAAGGCGGTCCAATTGTCACGCCGGAATCTGCCTTGGCAATATGTGTTAAAAGCCGAGTTCAAGGATATATTGCAGGATCCACAATTGATCGTTTTCCGCTGGAAGAAGCGATTGTAGAGGTGGCTAAATCTTATCGCATCATCAGTCAGATTGAACCAGAAAGGGTATCTGGTAATAACCCTGAGACAGACTATACATACGGCACATCTTCAAAAATGCGAGAAATTCAAAATCTCGTTGAGCATTACTCAACTAGAGAAATGCCTATCCTGATCACAGGACCCAGTGGTTCCGGAAAAACTGCCCTAGCAGAAGAAATACATCGAAAATCGGAAAACGTTCGCTCTAAAATGATCCGCGTAGATTGCCTTGGCCTTACCCAGTCTGGCAGCGCAGAAGAACTCTTCGGCAGTGAATTGGGGCATCATGGGCGAGGCTCGCCTAGTCATGCAGGTATTTTGGAAAACGCAGACAATGCTACAGTTTTATTTGATGAAATTGCGGCCCTAAACAACGATTTGCAAACCAGACTGCTGAGCTTCATAGATACCGGAATCGTCCGAAGAATGGGCGGAAATAGACATCGAAAAATCAATTGCCGTGTTATTGCTACGACTAAAGAACCAATAGAAGGTCTGTTGGAATCTGGAAAATTGCGTGATGATTTGTATTATCGGTTAAACGCCCTGGAGATAGCAATCCCTTCACTTGCAGATAGGAGCGCTGACATCCCCGCTTTGGCCAAAGCAATGCTTAAAAAGAAAAGCGAGAAAAAGCAAAAAAATATCTCCAACTCTGGTCTAAATGCGTTGATGGAATATAGTTGGCCCGGAAATATCCGAGAACTAAAACACACTCTAACCAGAGCAGTGCTTGTGAGCGAAACAAGCACACTTCGATCTTCAGATTTTTCGTTCCTGCCACAAATAGCTCATAAAAAGGCTGAAATTATTCCAACTCAGGAAGATGATAACGATCGCCAGTCTCACTATTCCAGACCTGTGATAACCGAGAAAGAATGGATCGCCGAGGCTTTACAAAGAAACAGATTTAGACGCGGCGAAACAGCTGATGAACTCGGAATAACCACGCGAACCCTTTACAGCAAAATCAAAAAATACGGTATTTTTTCTCCCTGAATGATCATTGCTAGGCCTCGACCATTCGCATCACGATGTCATTTCTGCTTTTGGAAGAATATTATTAAATTGGATAAGAAACACCAGATACATGACGTTTTCTCCTTTTGGCACTTTTAAGATCGATAAGTTTATGTCCGCAACTGTGCGGAAAGTGGAAGTTACAGTCAGGGAATTCCATTTCGGAATGCAGATGTCTGCTTTGTTCGCATAACGGAACTTTGAACCGTTCAAACGAATGTCTACTGTGGCTCGAAATGTTAAGTCTCCGTGCTTCTGCCTTCCCCAGAATGTTCCGGCTCCTTCCAATACTGGACGTTAATAGGTCCTTAGATCTAGTTTGAATGCACGTTGATTCTTCTCAAACAATAAAAGGGTAGTGCCTCGCGACTATCAAAAAAATACCGCATGGTATATGCCTTGAATTAGGGGCAATCTCTCGTCGAAGTGGAGGAAATTATAGCGATATTAGCAAGAAAATCTCGTTGGCCCATATGCATTGGCAAGGAGAATCCATACACGCCTGAAGATAGCGGTGGAAGTTACAAGTATTTAGAATTTCAGCTGGCAATGAAAGATAATAATCATCCAAATCACAACAGGTTGTCCGATCAGAACGGATATTTAATGAAAATGAGTTTTCATTTGGATAAAATACATTAATAATTCATGCAATGTAGGCCAGAGCTACACATAGATCTGTCTTAGCCAAAAAGTTGAAGCAAATTTTTATACCTATCATTAAAAACTCGCCTACGCTAATTGGCGTCTATCGATGGTGTTTCGGAGCTATTTAAAGCCCGCTGTTATAATGTATGTGGTACCCCATATGGAACCCATAGTGGATATCCATCGGTACTGTAAATGTCAGTAGTAAATTTTATTATTTGATTTCAATTGCTTGTATGGTGACCCCGACAGGACTTGAACCTGTTACCTCCAGATTAGGAATCTGGCGCTCTATCCTGATGAGCTACGGGGCCGATTTATTGCAGATACCTGCATTTGGCACATGCTTCACCAATAATTTTCATTCTTATTCGGTTTTTGATAAGTGACCAAGCAAAATATCTCAATAGGAAGTTGAAAATTTCAGTAAAAATAAAATTCGTTAAATTTAATTAAGTTTTTATTTATATGAATTTGGTAGGTTGTTGCTTCGTAATTGTATTAGTACGGAGTATTCAGATGCTAGATTTGAACGCAAATATTTTCAGTCCAATCATCTGGTCTATCCCCCCTCCCAGCCTCCTTGTCGTCTGTATCTTATGAATTATCGAAAAAACCAGTGAGCCCGTTGGCCAAACTGAGTAAATGGCGAATCTGTTAAAGCAGAAACAGATACTCACATTATGAGTGATTTTATAAGATTTTAACGAATATTGTATAATAAATACCCCATTTAGAGTTCGAAGTTTTATTCTGGGGGGAATAATGTCAGTTGATCAAAATAAGGTAATCGCAGAAATAGCGGCTCAGGCTGGTGGATTAGGTGTATCCGCTGCGGATATTGCGGGCCAGATTTCAGAAGTGACAAGTAGAAGCCAATCGCAGAGCAAAATGATTGGTGAACTAATCGAAGCTGTAAAAAGCATGGTGGAAACCAACCAAAATATTCAAGACACAGTAAATTCAACGAAAGAAGAAACATCCTCTGCATCAGCAGACGTTCAGTCATCCCAGAAAAACATTCAAGTGACTGTAGAAAGCATTTTGGCCCTCGTACAGGGTGTCCAGAAAATGGAGTCTCAACTTACAAATTTAACTGGCGCGTTGGAAAGTGTTGCAACGGTCGCGTCTGGTATTGAAGGAATTGCAAGCCAGACAAATTTGTTGGCACTTAACGCTACGATTGAAGCTGCGAGGGCTGGCGATGCTGGTAGAGGGTTTGCCGTTGTCGCAAATGAAGTAAAAACGTTGGCGGATCAAACACGCAAAGCGACTATCGAAATTTCAAATACTGTAAAAGAACTTACTGGGCAAGTGACAACGCTTCAATCGGAAGGGGAAGCCAATACGAAAAAGGCTGAGCTCGTCCAAGAGGGAACAGGAAATATTTCGGATATTTTCAAGGCCCTTGGTGCAAATTTGGGTCAAATTGACACTGATGTAGCCAGTATTACAGCCGTTGCTGAAAAGAACCAGTCTCAATGTGACAATGTTTCGGCGAAATTGTCGGGTCTCATAGAAGGTAATGCCCAAAATTCAGAAAATTTAGTGGCTGCGGATCAATCTGCAGGTGAGCTTCTCGGACTGAGTGAGAGACTTATTGCGATTATGGCAACCAGTGGTCATCAAACCGATGACACACCTTTCATAAATTTGGTAACTGAAAAATCCAAAGAAATTTCCAGTATCTTCAACGAGGCTGTAGATAGTGGACAGATCGCACTAAACGATCTTTTTGATGGCAATTATGTAGATGTGCCCGGAACAAATCCAATTCAAATGCTC
>Ga0105357_10001294_pt1 | contig 13478 bp, 8 predicted proteins | sample GOMGulsemesocosm_4_FD_83660 | JGI IMG/M metagenome (GOLD analysis project Ga0105357, IMG submission 83660) | Methane-oxidizing microbial communities from mesocosms in the Gulf of Mexico - GOM15B Gulf of Mexico | ecosystem: Environmental > Aquatic > Marine > Cold seeps | place: USA: Gulf of...
GGTCGATTCTTGAATGGCGGTTTCGAGCGATTGCTGCACGGTCGGTTCAACGCTGAACTTGTGCACAGCTTCGGCAACGCCGTTGATCTTGGCCATCTGGCCGAGGTAAGCGTTAAAGGCAATTCGGGTATCTTTGCGCATGAGGTGCTCCGTGCGTCAGGGTTTGTCTGGCAATTTCAGCGTTTGGTTGAGTTCAGTAGGTGGCCAGCGTCTGACCGTTACCACCGGGCGCTGGTGGGCGCTTGGTGTAGTCGTTTTCTGGCTCATCGGAGAGCTTTTTCAGCAGCGTTTCTAACTGCTGGTGCGTGCTCTTGTAGTCGTTGCGCAAAGCGTCCAGATCGGCCTTGATCTTGGTTTGGTTCTTGTCCTGGTCAGCCAGGTGCTGGGCGATGGCTTCGACGCTGTCACCCAGCTCATTGAAGAGGGTGGCGTCCTTGCCTTCTTTGTCCTTCTGCTTACCCATGATCTCGCGCACGCGGGCGAAGAGACCATCGGCTTTGCTCGGTTCGGCGGGGGCGACTTCCTCGAAGTCGAGTTCTACCTCTACCGCTTCGGTGAACAGGTTGTCTTTGTGCTGCTTGCGGCCTGCCAGTGGGTTGGCGTCTGGGTTGTTCGCAGAGAAGGTCAGCATCTCGGTGCCCAGGCTGGCAGGGGTGTCGGTCACCGCCAGGCCTTCCATGTAAGCCTTGCCAGTGTCAGAGAAGCGCGGGTTCAGCTCGATGCTGGTGAAAATTTTCTGACGCTTCTTGTTCATGGCGATGAGCTCATCGGTAGGCTCAATTTGCGCGAACAGCGCCAGGCGCTTCTGGCCTGCAACTTCAACTTCTTCAGCTTTGAGGGCAACAACATCACCGTAGGCGCGGAACGGGCCGTCAGCGGTGATGCTGCGGAAGTGCTCCATCCAGACGCGGGCGCCGTAGGTTTTGGGGTTGTAACTGGCGGCGGCGTCTTCGATCCACTGGCGTTCGATCTTGCGGCCGTCGGTGGTGGCGCCTTCTACGGCGACGCGGAAGAACTTGGAGCGAAATTTGGTTGACATGCCTTGCGTCCTCAATCCTGAAACCTGATAGGTGTTGAGGGCATGGTCGGCAGTGGCGCTGCTGCCAGCAACGCACGGCAAGTGGGGCGGGGGGCGTTACACCTCGGGGTTGCAGCTGCGCGCGCGGGAGGGCGTCAGCATCTGCCCCATGAATGCTATCGCTCAAGCGCCAACAGACAACCGACGCCATGCCAGATTCCTGTTCTGGACGGGTTGGCGCATCTGCGATATCGCCGACCACCTGGGCGAGAAGGCGAAGACGGTACACAGCTGGAAGGACCGGGACGGCTGGGACAAAGCCGATACTGTAGAGCGAGTTGGCGGGGCTTTGGAAGCCAGGTTGGTGCAACTGATCATCAAGGATCAAAAAACCGGCGGGGACTTCAAAGAGATCGATTTACTGCACCGCCAGTTGGAACGCCAGGCGCGGATCCAGCGCTATCAGGGCGGCGGTACCGAGACCGATCTAAACCCGAACATCGCGGCGCGCAACGCCGGGCCGAAGAAGGCTCCAACGCGCAACGAGCTGAGCGAAGAGCAGATCGAGCAGCTGGTCGATGCATTCCGCGAGGGGTGTTTTGACTATCAGCTGGACTGGTACCGCGCGGGCAACATGCGCACCCGCATGATCCTCAAGTCGCGGCAGATCGGTGCTACCTGGTACTTCGCGCGGGAAGCGCTGATCGATGCGATCACCACTGGGCGCAATCAGATATTTCTATCGGCCAGCAAGGCGCAGGCGCACCAGTTCAAAACCTACATGCAGACGTTCCTGATGGATGTGCTTGGGGTGAAGTTGACCGGTGACCCGATTGTTTTGTGGAACGGGGCAGAGCTGCACTTTCTGGGCACCAACTACCGCACAGCGCAGGGCCGCAGCGGAAATTTCTACTTTGACGAGTTCTTCTGGGTGCATGGCTTTGACCAGATCAACAAAGTGGCCAGCGGTATGGCGCTGCACAAGAAGTGGCGCAAAACCTATTTCAGCACACCATCGACTATGGCTCACGAGGCCTACACGCTTTGGACTGGGGAGCGACGCAATAAGCGGCTGCCCGCTGATAAGCGGGTGAAGATCGATGTAGGGCATGACCGCTTACAACCTGGCCGGCTGTGCGAAGACAGGATGTGGCGGCAGATCGTTACGATTTTGGACGCTGCAGACCGAGGCTGTGACCTGTTCGACCTGGACGAGCTCCGCGAGGAATACAGCCCGGAAGAGTTCAACAACCTGCTGATGTGCCAATTCATCGATGACGGTGACAGCATCTTCCCGCTCAAGTTGCTGCAGCCTTGCATGGTCGATACCTGGGAGACGTGGGACGACTTCGAGCAGTTTGCCATGCGGCCTTTGGCAGATCGGCCGGTTTGGCTTGGTTATGACCCCGCTGAAACCGGCGATAGTGCCGGTTTGGTTGTGGTGGCCCCGCCGTTGGTGGCTGGTGGCCCATTCCGCGTGCTGGAGCGGCATCAGTTCAAAGGCATGGATTTTCAGGCGCAGGCTGAGTTCATCCGTAAGGTGACGCTGCGCTATCGGGTGACTTACATCGGGATCGATACCACGGGGATGGGGTCGGGGGTGGCGCAGCTGGTGCGCCAGTTCTTCCCGGGCCTGACCACGTTCAGCTACTCGCCCGAGGTCAAGGTGCGCCTGGTGATGAAGGCAATGGACGTGATTCGCAACGCTCGCCTGCAGTTCGATGCCGGCTGGACCGACCTGGCCGCCAGCCTGATGGCCATTCGCAAGACGATGACACCCAGCGGCAGACATATGACCTTTGTCGCCGGCCGCACAGACGACACCGGCCACGCTGATCTGGCGTGGGCACTTTTTCACGCGATACACAATGAGCCGCTTGAGGGCCGTAACGGCGCTAACACGGCGAGAATGGAGATAATTGGATGAGCAACGAGACACCCGCAGCAGGGCCTCAAAATGGCATTCAGGCGTTCACCTTTGGCGACCCTATGCCGGTGCTCGATAGCCGAGACTTGCTGGATCACCTTGAGTGCTGGATGAACGGGCGTTGGTACGAGCCGCCGCTGTCGCTGGACGGCTTGGCCAAGGCGACCAGAGCGTCGGTATTCCTGCAGTCGGGGCTGATGTTCAAGCGCAATATGCTAAGCCGCTCGTTTGTGCCGCATCGGCTGTTGAGCCGTCAACACTTCGAGCAATTCGCGCTCGACTTCCTGTGGAGTGGTAACTGATACCTGGAGCTGCAGGAAAACCGGCTGCGCGAGCCGATGCGCTTGCTGCCGGCTTTGTCGAAGTACACCCGACGTGGGGCTGATCTTGATACCTACTACCAGGTGCGTGGCTGGAAGGATGAGCACCCCTTCAAGAAAGGTTCGGTATTCCATTTGCGCGAAGCGGACATCAACCAGGAAATCTACGGTGTGCCCGAGTGGTACGCAGCCCTGCATAGCGCGCTGCTCAATGAGTCGGCAACGCTCTTTCGCCGTAAGTACTACCAGAACGGCTCGCACGCGGGGTTTGTGTTGTACATCAACGACACCGTGCATGATGAACAGGACATCAGCAAGATCAGCGATGCCATGAAACAAAGCAAAGGCCCTGGCAACTTCCGCAACCTGCTGGTGTACGCGCCAGGTGGTAAAAAGGATGGCCTGCAGGTGATACCGATCAGCGAGGTCGCAGCAAAAGATGACTTCGGTTCGATCAAGAATGTGAGCCGTGACGATCAGCTGGCCGCTCTACGGGTACCGCCGCAGCTCTTGGGTATCGTGCCGGCCAATGCTGGTGGGTTTGGCTCATCGCGCGAAGCCACGCAGACCTGGACTGATAACGAGTTGCTGCCCCTGCAGGCGCGATTCACTGCATTGAATGACTGGCTCGGTGAAGAGGTGATCCGCTTCGACAATAACCTGCAGCCGCCAAGCACTCGCCTTAGCTGATCCGATCAATGCCTAAGCAAGCCGCCACCAAGGCGGCTTTTTTTTGCCTGCACGCACGTAAATGCCACGCGCCCAAAACCCCTAACTGGCACCTGGCGCGCGCAGTCTTCCCCCCACCTCACCTGCGGGCTTAACGTTTGGCTTTTTCTGCGCCCCTGCGGAGGCCGTTAGAACAGGCAGAGTCTGGGCCTTCGGGCGAGGGCTGGGGTTTTCATTTTCCTCGGAATTCCGCGCGCTAGGTAGATATTTCAGCGCCCTGCGGGTGAGGGTTCTCAGGTTCGACTTTCAATAAACGTAATTTGTGTAACCGTGGCATTAAACCAGTCGGAAACCCTCATGGATGCTGGCTCGGGTTGGTTACAAATAAAGGTGATCTGAAGTAACCGAAAAGGTAATTTTTCTGTAAGTGTCTGATTTTATTGATTGCGATTCTTCACCGAGGTTGCGGTCAAAAAATGTGATCTCATTACCTTCATGTTGCAGTTTAATCACGTTTAAGAATCATATCTAAGTCAATGAATCTATTGATGAAATGTCTTTCATGGTTAGCTGATTACATAAATTACCTTTTTTTGACGTCGGAACCTAAAACGCATATTATGCGCGCCCTGTGCCGATGAGCATCTCGTCGCTCTGCTTGCTGGGAACACTCTGGGAACAAAAAACTGCCTCTGGCGTGCTGAAATTAACGGCAGAATGCGGTATGCAGACGTTTCCTTTGCACGTTGGAGGGTTCGAGTCTCTCCGTCCGCACCATCTAAATCAGCTACTCGATGGGGTGCTGGTAACGTGTCAGCAGGCCGGCTTGAATGATGTCAAGTCAGTGCCGGAGATCGCAAGAAGCCGCTCCCAAACAGCCGTCCACTGGCTGCTAAGCGCGGCTTTTTGCGTTTTTAGTGCTCGACCCCGATTGAGCTCCTTCCGCCTCCGATGTGATGGCTAGTTGCCTGTTTTTATTAGCCGGCAGCTATTTGTATTGTCAGTGCTTTTCACGTTGCGGTGCTACGCTTTGCTGGTACCTTGGTCAGCTATACTGGCTCGATTGGCTTTTTGCGGTCGGCGAGGTCAATTGTTGCTCTATTTCGTGTGCTGTACTATCCGTTGCATATGCTGTCGCTTTGATATTGTTCTATGGCGCGTTGCTTTACTATTTGATCGAATCTTATGGATAGTCCTAGGATGATGAAAAGGCTGGAAATCGGTTTCACGCTGGCTGAGCTTCTGATGGCGTTTGTCATCTTTGGTTTGCTTTCTGCAATAGCTTATCCTAGCTACACGAAAGTTCTCGAGCGCATGAAAGTATCTCAAGCCATCGCTGATATAGTTTTGATTGATACGATGGTTGAGCGATTTAGAGCGGTTAACGGTTTTTTGCCGGACCGGCTGGAGCAGCTAAGAAACGCACCTGTTCTTGACCCATGGGAAAACCCATATCAGTACCTTAGCTTCGATGGGCTAAACGGCAAAGGTAAAATGCGTAAAGATAAAAGCTTGGTGCCAGTGAATTCTGATTATGATCTTTACAGCATGGGGAAAGATGGGCGTTCTCAAGCACCCTTTACTGCACGAGCGTCAAGAGACGATATTGTGCGCGCGAACGACGGCGGTTATGTCGGTCCTGTATCAGAGTATTAAGAGCTTCGCATGGCGATAGATATCCAGACATTCCATAGTCCGATAGCTCGCCGATTATTTTTATTTTTTTTTCTCGCAGTGACTCTTCCTGTGCTTCTGCTGGTATCAGTGACCTTTTTTCAGCTGACCGACTATATCGGTGCTCAACATAAAAAAGAGTTGCAGCAAGATGCTAAATTCATCGGTCTGAATATTTTCGAGCGCCTGCAGCGGATTGGTGAAGACCTGCCTCGTTTGGCTCAAGCGCAGAAAGACTTTAACTCTTCGACTCAAGCCACTGATCCCGAAGCCCCGGGCACCGTTGTGGAGCTGATTGGCGATGGGCTTATCGGTAGCCCTGCTTGGCTTTCCTCGCGTGCTGTCGACACGCTGGCGTCTGAAAATCTTTTGCAGATGTTAAGAGAGGCGCCAGGCAATAGAGAAGTAGGGGTGATGCGCCTCCATCAAATGCAGGTTGACGGACGACAGGGCGTTTTCGTATCACTTAAATTAGTAAACGGCACATACGTGTTGGCGCGTCTGAGGCCAGACTATCTGTGGGATCGTGATCAGCTCCCGCACGACAAGACTGTTTGCATCATGGCGGGCAGCGGGCAAGTGCTCTTTTGCAGCGAGGAGCCGCCTCAGGGCTTTATCTCAGCTTTCTCTGCGGCACATGGCAATTCATCGCTGGGTGTCTTCGAGTGGGAGCGGGAGGCTGAGCCAATGCGCGCGGTCTACTGGGAAGTTTTTTTGCGTAACTTAGGCTTGGAAGATAACTGGACTGTAGTTCTTAGTCAGCCTGAGCAGACGCTGTTTACAACCAGCGGCAATTTTCAGAATACCCTGGTTATCATTGTGTTGGCGTCAGTTTTGATGGCGTTGATGTTTAGTATCGGGCACCTTCGTCGTGTGCTGAAGCCGCTGCAAACGCTTCGAGATGCGACTCTCCAAGTATCGCAGGGGGAGCTGCATCAGCAGGTTGATATTTCAAGTGGAGACGAGTTCGAAGAGCTGGCGCTTGCATTTAACGGTATGACCGGAACACTTGCTCGACAGTTTGAGCAGCGTGAGTCGCTCATGGCGCTGGATAGACTTATTCTTTCTTCCAAAGACTCCATGAGTGTGGTTAACGAAGTCCTGCTGCGGGCAAGAGATTTTCTGGGCTGTCGGTTGCTCTTGGTAGCAGTGAAGGAAAAAAACCAGCTCAAGGTGAGTGTGGTTGGCCGCGGATCTGAAATCGAAGATTCCTTTATTGCAAGCGCCCTTGAGCCGCTGGAGTTGGCCCAGGGAGAGCTGAAGTCATTGCCGTATGTATTTTTGGCCAAACCGCCCCATTGGCTGCCGCTAATTCCAGAGAGTCTCGTTTGTGGTTCATGGCTGCTTTTACCTCTTCCTATTTCAGGTTCGCCCCAGGGCTTTGTGTTGGTAGGCGCTTGGGAAGGTGACGAGGCGGATGAGATGGAGGCTACTAAGGCTGTTCAGGTGATAGGGCGTTTGTCGGTTGTTTTGACCAGGGCTCGCTGGCAGGCAGATTTATATCACCAGGCACATTTTGATGATCTTACGGGTCTGCCTAATCGAGCTGCGCTCAAAGCGAACTTAAACGGCGCTTTCGCACGCTCGCGAACAAAGAATACTCGGGTTGCGCTGCTGCTGATTGATCTGGACAGGTTTAAGCTGATTAATGACTCCATCGGGCACGCTGCTGGCGATCTTTATCTTCAGGCGGTCGCTGAGAGAATTCGAGAATGCGTTGGTGGTGGTTGCGACGTTTTTCGCTTGGGTGGCGATGAGTTTACGGTAGTTATTGCCGATATACCTGCTCAAGTAAACCTGGCCCGTGAAGTTACGTCGGTGGTCAATCGTATTTTGGAGCAAATACCGAAGCCGGTGCGTGTAGGGAGGCATGATCTTCGTAGCACCTTAAGCGTTGGTGCGTCTGTTTTTCCGGATAACGGCCAGACTATCGATGACCTCATGAAGCAGGCTGATACGGCTATGTATCAAGCCAAGCATAACGGAGGTAATGGGTTTTTGTTTTTTGCTGAGAGAATGCTAAGTGCCTCTCAGGAGCGTATGGAATTAGACAACGACATGCGCAAAGCGCTGGAGAATGATCAGTTCTTGCTATATTTCCAGCCTCAAGTCGACGCGGATTCGAAACGCATGTTGGGCGCAGAGGTGTTGCTGCGATGGAATCACCCGGTCCGTAATTGGATTTCCCCCGGCATTTTCATTCCGATCGCAGAGGAATCTCTTTTGATCGCAGAGATAGACAGCTGGGTTCTGCGCGCGGCTTGCCAGCAGATTCGTCGATGGCTGGATGCGGGGATCGAACCTGTCCGGCTAGCAATTAATATCTCTGCCGCACAGTTTCAGAACCCGCTTTTCGTTGAATTGGTGGCCGCTACGCTTGCAAGTTACGACCTTACGCCAGACAGGATCGAGCTTGAAATCACTGAAGGGGCTCTTATCGATAACCTGGTACATGCGCAGCAGGTGTTGTTTGAGTTGCGCGAAATGGGTGTAAGACTCGCCCTGGATGATTTTGGTACCGGATATTGCTCTCTAGGCTATTTGAAAAAAATGCCTATTGATAAGCTCAAAATTGATCAGAGCTTTGTACGAGACATAACGCTGTCCGCGCGAGATGCTGCCATTGTCGAGGTGATCCTCCAGTTGGCCAGCCAGCTAGATCTGTTTTGTATTGCCGAAGGAGTGGAAACGGTCGCCGAGCTCGACTGGTTGCTGGATAAGGGGTGTGAGGTTTTTCAAGGCTACTTATTCCATCGGCCGATGCCTATCCTTGAGTTCGAAGAGCTTTTGCAGGCCCATCAGGTTCGATAAAAATCAGGTTCTTGCGCGCTTGCCAAGCTGGTGATGACTTCTATTGCTTAAGCGATTAGACTACCCGGCTTTTACTAAATCACTAATTTAATTTGATCGTTCAACGAGGACTCTCCATGCAAGTTTCGGTTGAAACCACCTCCGGCCTCGAGCGCCGCATGACCGTTGGCATCCCTGCCGATCGTATTGAAAACGAGGTCAAAAAGCGTTTGCAGCAGACCGCGCAGCGCGCCCGCGTAGATGGTTTCCGTCCTGGTAAGGTACCGATGAGCGTTATCCGCAAGCGCTTTGGCGCTTCTGCTCATCAGGAAGTGATCGGTGAAGTGATCCAGTCTTCTTTCTATGAAGCCATCATGCAGGAAAAGCTGAACCCGGCCGGTGCGCCGAGTGTTGAGCCCAAGAGCATGGAAGAGGGCAAGGATTTCGAGTACATCGCGACCTTCGAAGTCTACCCGGAAGTCGCGCTGGCCGACTTTGCCGGTATCAGCGTTGAGCGTCTTGAGTCCGAAGTGACCGATGCCGATCTGGATACCATGCTGGAAACCCTGCGCAAGCAAAACACCCGCTTTGAAGCAGTCGAGCGCGCCGCACAAAATGACGATCAGCTGACTATCGATTTCGTTGGCAAGGTTGACGGTGAAGCCTTTCAGGGTGGTACTGCCAATGGCAGCAACATCGTACTGGGCTCTGGCCGTATGATTCCGGGCTTTGAAGAAGGTCTGGTCGGCGCGAAAGCGGGCGACAACGTGACGCTCAACGTGACCTTCCCCGAGGATTATCAGAACCTGGATCTGGCCGGCAAGGCCGCCGAGTTCGACGTCACTGTGCAAGCTGTTGCAGAGCCTGCACTGCCGGCGCTGGATGAGGAGTTCTTCGCTCAGTTTGGTGTCACCGAAGGTGGTATCGAAGGTTTCCGCGCCGAAGTTCGCAAGAACATGGAGCGCGAGCTGAAGCAAGCGATCAAGACCAAGGTCAAGGCTCAGGTAATGGACGGTCTGCTGGAAATTAACACCGTTGACGTTCCCAAGGCGCTGGTCGCCAATGAAATCGACCGTCTGCGCGAGCAGGCTGTTCAGCAGTTTGGCGGTGCCAACATTCAAGCTAGCCAGCTGCCGGCTGAGCTGCTCGAAGAGCAGGCCAAGCGTCGCGTTAGCCTAGGTCTGGTTGTTGCCGAAGTGGTCAAGCAGAACGATATCAAGCCGGACAACGATCGCGTTCGTGCCATGATCGAAGAGCTGGCTGCGGCGTATCAGGAGCCTGAGCAGGTTATCAACTGGTACTACCAGAATGAGCAGCAACTGGGCGAGATCCAGTCGGTTGTGCTGGAAGAACAAGTGGTGGATACTGTGCTGCAGAAGGCGCAGGTTACCGACAAGAAGGTAGCTTACGAAGAAGCCGTTAAGCCTGCGCAGCCTGCACAGGTTGAAGCCGGCGAAGCGGAAGAGAACAGCGCAGACGAGTAATCTCGTTGCCGTTTTTCGCTAACGAGAGCCAGCCTTCGGGCTGGCTCTCGTGTTTTCGCGACATGCATATTTGGAGTGACAGGAATCCATGACCCATAACAGCTTTACGCAGTTTCCACCGGACGTGCAGGCCGCCGGCGGTCTGGTACCAATGGTTATCGAACAATCCGCCCGTGGTGAGCGCTCCTACGACATCTATTCCCGGCTGCTGAAAGAGCGGGTCATCTTCCTTGTGGGTCAGGTAGAAGACTACATGGCGAACCTGGTCGTAGCGCAGCTGTTGTTCCTTGAGTCGGAAAATCCGGACAAGGACATTCACCTGTATATCAACTCGCCTGGCGGCTCTGTCACCGCTGGCATGGCGATCTACGACACCATGCAGTTCATCAAGCCGAACGTCAGCACGCTGTGTATTGGCCAGGCCTGCAGCATGGGTGCTCTGTTGCTGGCTGGCGGTGCGCCGGGCAAACGCTATTGCCTGCCACATGCGCGCATGATGATCCACCAGCCGCTGGGCGGCTTTCAGGGGCAGGCCTCGGATATCGAGATTCATGCGCGCGAGATTCTGTTCATCCGTGAGCGCCTGAACAAGGTGCTGGCTGACCACACGGGGCAGCCGCTTGAGGTGATTGAGCGTGATACCGACCGTGACCGCTTCATGAGCGGCTCCGAGGCGGTAGAGTACGGTCTGATCGACCAGATGCTCGAATCGCGTCCAAGCGCTGAGTAACTATTTGTTTCACGCCAACAACCCCCGAATCTGCTGATGATGCTGCCGGCCGCCGCGCAAGCGCGTGGCCTGCAGTGGGGATTGTCTGGTGCATGTTGATCGGGTCGCACTTGCAAAGTGGGCACATTGCCCCCATCTTTGTATTCAAGAGCGATTCAAGAGTAGGGGTTTTCGATGACCGATATGACTGGGAAGGGTGACGACAACGGCAAGTTGCTGTATTGCTCCTTCTGCGGCAAGAGCCAGCATGAAGTGCGCAAGCTGATTGCCGGCCCCTCCGTGTTTATCTGCGATGAGTGCGTTGATCTTTGCAACGACATCATTCGTGAAGAAGTGCAGGAAAGCCAGGCGGAAAACAGCAATCAGAAGCTGCCAACGCCGGTTGAAATCTGTTCCATTCTGGATCAGTACGTTATTGGTCAGCAGCGTGCCAAGAAAGTACTGTCTGTTGCGGTGTACAACCACTACAAGCGGTTGAACCAGCGTCAGGGTAAGGATGAAGTCGAGCTGGGCAAGAGTAACATTTTGCTGATTGGTCCTACTGGTTCGGGCAAGACCCTGCTGGCAGAAACCTTGGCCCGTTTGCTCAATGTACCCTTTACCATTGCCGATGCGACTACGCTCACCGAAGCGGGCTATGTGGGTGAAGACGTAGAGAACATTATTCAGAAATTGCTGCAGAAGTGCGACTACGACGTAGAGAAGGCCCAGATGGGTATCGTCTACATCGACGAGATCGACAAGATTTCACGCAAGTCGGACAACCCCTCCATCACCCGGGACGTGTCGGGGGAAGGTGTGCAGCAGGCGCTGCTGAAGTTGATCGAAGGCACGGTAGCCTCGGTTCCGCCACAGGGTGGCCGCAAGCATCCCCAGCAGGAGTTTCTGCAGGTGGATACACGCAACATCCTGTTTATTTGTGGTGGCGCTTTTGCGGGTCTTGAGAAGGTTATCCGTGATCGCTCCGAGCGTAGCGGCATTGGTTTCAACGCCACTGTGCGAAGCAAGGACGGTGGCAAGAAGGTGGGTGACACCTTGAAGGATGTCGAACCGGATGATCTGGTGCGTTTTGGCCTGATCCCCGAGTTTGTTGGCCGTCTGCCGGTCATCGCCACCCTCAATGAGCTGGACGAGGACGCGCTGATTCAGATTCTGACCGAGCCGAAGAATGCGCTGACCAAGCAATACGCACGTTTGTTCGACATGGAGGGGGTGGAGCTGGAGTTTCGCACCGACGCACTCAAGGCGATTTCGTCCCGTGCGCTGGAACGCAAGACCGGGGCCCGTGGCCTGCGCTCCATCCTGGAAAGCGTGCTGCTGGAAACCATGTATGAGATTCCATCAGCCGAGCATGTCAGCAAGGTGGTAATCGATGAAAACGTGATCAGTGGTGAGGCCAAACCATTGCTGATTTACGAAACGCCGGAGCAGCCACCGAAGGCAATGCCTGAGGATTGATCTGCAAGCTGTTGATTGCGCCGCCACTTTGGCGGCGCAGTCGTTTTTGCTGCAGGCAAAATGCGGCAATATTATTACCGTCTTTCCGCTTGTTTTTTCGTTTCCCAGCCCCCATCTTGAATCCATGGACTTTTTTTCTTCCGGCGCAGTATTACGCAAGCGCCCCTCAGCGAGTGAGCCTCAGCCATGACGACTCTTAGCGAATTCCCGCTCCTGCCATTACGCGATGTGGTGGTATATCCCCATATGGTCATCCCGCTGTTTGTCGGGCGTGACAAATCCATTCAGGCGCTCGAGCAGGCAATGTCAGGCGGCAAGCAGGTATTGCTGATAGCTCAGCGTGATCCAGCCGAGGACGATCCGGCGCGGGATGGCCTGTACGACATGGGTACGGTCGCCACTATCCTGCAGCTGCTGAAGTTGCCCGACGGCACTGTCAAAGTGCTGGTAGAGGGCGAGCAGCGCGCGCGCATCGACTCCATTGACGAGGTTGAGGGTTACCAGAGTGCCGAGGTGGAGCTGCTCGGTGAAAGTGCGCTCGACGAGCGTGAGGCTGAAGTCCTCACTCGCAGCTTGATGAGCCAGTTCGAACAGTTTGTGCAACTGGGCAAGAAAGTCCCCTCCGAGGTGGTCTCATCGCTTTCCAGCATTGATCAGCCGGGTCGGCTGGTCGACACCATGGCGGCGCATCTGTCGCTCAAGCTGGAAGAGAAGCAGGCGATTCTTGAGATTCTGCCGTTGCGCGAGCGGGTAGAACATGTGCTGGGTGTACTGGACGGCGAAATTGATTTGCTGCAGGTCGAGAAGCGCATCCGTGGCCGGGTCAAGAAACAGATGGAACGCAGTCAGCGCGAGTACTATCTGAACGAGCAGATGAAAGCTATCCAGAAGGAAATGGGTAATCTGGATGAAGGGCACAGCGAGTTCGATGACCTGCGCAAGAAGATTGATGATGCGGGCCTGTCGGAAGAGGCCCTGAGCAAAGCCAACGCCGAGTTCAACAAGCTGAAAATGATGTCGCCTATGTCCGCGGAGGCGACCGTGGTGCGTTCCTATATCGATTGGCTGACTGCTGTGCCGTGGAAGAAAGCCAGCAAGGTGCGGCATGACATCCAGCGTGCCGAGAAAGTGCTTGAGGCAGACCACTACGGCTTGGAAGAGGTTAAGGAACGTATCCTTGAGTACCTTGCCGTGCAGAAGCGTGTGCGCAAGCTGAAGGGCCCTGTGCTCTGCTTGGTGGGGCCTCCTGGTGTGGGTAAGACCTCTCTGGGTGAGTCCTTGGCGCGAGCGACCAACCGCGAGTTTGTGCGTATGGCGCTGGGCGGCGTGCGTGATGAGGCGGAAATTCGCGGTCATCGCCGTACCTACATTGGCTCGCTGCCGGGTAAATTGATTCAGAAAATGACCA
>Ga0105357_10001297_pt1 | contig 13457 bp, 9 predicted proteins | sample GOMGulsemesocosm_4_FD_83660 | JGI IMG/M metagenome (GOLD analysis project Ga0105357, IMG submission 83660) | Methane-oxidizing microbial communities from mesocosms in the Gulf of Mexico - GOM15B Gulf of Mexico | ecosystem: Environmental > Aquatic > Marine > Cold seeps | place: USA: Gulf of...
AAATCCAAAAACCATTCTTGTTATCAACTGTTGAAGCAAAAAAACTGTCCCCTTTATGCTCCGTTGTATCATACCCCAAAGAGATGGCATCCAATTGATTTGACCTAGGATCATATCGAACCAAGGGATTCCTAGACATGAGTATTTCGCCATGAGAATTACTGATGGATTGATAACCCGAGCCAACGGGCCCAAACTCTATATCCTCAATAGTAATAAATTGCTGCGTTGCCTCATCATATTTCTGAGGGGATCCACGAATACTTCCCATGATTACGTCACCGTCTAGGGTTTCTTCCAACCAGGACGAAGAGGGGTTCAAGCCGAACTGGTTACCTTTTTTATGAGGATATGAATGAATAACACCCTTGCTTGGATCTATTACATCAACTCCGTATGATGAATCGCTTAGCCATATATGACCATTTTTTCGCACCAACATATCTCGAATATTCTGAGTTTTAATTGAGTTCGAATCGGCGCTCGATGATGTAAAAGAACGATAGGCAATAGCTTTGGTGTTAAAGGTACTAATACCCCTACCTCGGGAGCCTATCCATAGAAGACCGGAATCATCGACGAACAAGGGCTCTAGATTGTCCATTGATATTGAATCTTTTTTGATCTCATCGTATCGATGGCTTCTTTTGAATTCACCAGAATTAAGATCGTATACTTGGATGCCTTTCTCGGCAGACGTCACCCAGATTTCATTTTCTAATGGTTCGGCTACAGATCGATAACTGCCCAATTCTTCGTTAATGACATGAATTTTTTTATTTTTGATACGGAACAATGAATTTGCATAGGTAGCAACCCAGACCATATTTTTTGAGTCTACATACAGTCTAATAACAGCGGTTATCTCTTGAGCTTTGGTATTTTCAGCGAACTCTGCCCGTTGCCAGCTTTCACCAAAATCCTCACTGTAATAGATTCCAAGCTCATCAACTGACACCCAAATTCGATCATCTTTGTCAATCGTTATTGCGTGTATGCTCCGCTCACTTAACTCTTTTAGCTTGATAACATTACGACTAATGATGCCGCTATTACGGTCCAATCTATCCAAACCACGATTCGTTGCTATCCAGACCTGGTTTTTATGGAGTAATAAATCGTAGACATAAGTTGATGAAATACGCCTTTCTATGTCACCCTCTGATGTATAACGAACGAGCTCTCGAGTTTTAACCTTGTAATGTAACACTCCCCCCACCAGCGTGACCGCCCAAAGATCACCGTCGGAATCAAAACCCAGCTCCCTCGAACTTCCCAACCATGCCTGAGACAGCTGACCTGTTTCATCAATGTAAGATAAGGCTTCTGAGTTATAACCATCATAACTGAAGATGGTTTTTTGGGTAGAGATGTATATCATTCCATTCAGTGATTGAGCGATACCGTTAGCTATAATCAAATTGGAATCTTCTACATTATGCCCGAATGCTGGTTCGGCCAAGTCAAATACATCAGCAGCCTGTATTTTTGATAAGCACAAGATTACCAAGATTAAGCAGAACCAAGTTGGTCGTTTCAAAAGGACTCCTTTTGCCGCGAACGTATATTAATTATTATTTGCTACGTTGCGTGCAAGCTCCGATCTATTGGTTTAGCCGTGAAACCAAATACGGAATTTCATTCAAATTAGAACCAACATTAATCCATACTTAAATAATTGGGTAAATCAGCTAAAGTAACGATAACTACCTTATTTTTGGTGAATTGCAGGGAACAGCCACCGCAGCGGCAATTAATTTCCGTTGCCCAAGTAATACGGCAATCATCAGTAAGACACCGGCCGCTTATTTTATTAACCCTACACACCAGCAGCCTTCTTCACTTCTACATTACGCCCGCAATCCCAAGCGGCAACACCCCACATGAAACAAACACTGCGCCAGAGTACACTTGGCACAGGCATTGCTATCTCTAAGACCATAGACACAAACAAACAGCCCCCGTAATCTCAGCTAGCCGCAATCCCTACGGCAAAGAGTATTACCGAGGCCTAGAACACAGGGTACTACTATGGCAATTTGGCAACGCGTGATACAAAAATTCTCTCCCGCACCTGAGCGTATCAGCCCCACTATCATTTCCTCTCCTGAGAAAGCCCCACTGGTCGTGGTTCAGCAACTGCGTCACTGGCAACGCCAACGTCAATTATTAGAAGTGAAACCCAGCCGCCAAAGCCACTACCAACAAAGCTTAGTTTTGGCCATTAACACCGAATTAAATACCTTTGATATTGATGAGCTATTCCCCAACCAGGGACAGATAAAAGTTGGGGAGACATTATTATTAAGATTGAACCAAGGTGGTAACATTCAAGAGTTTGAAAGCACCGTATTGGCCAACTATTTCGACTCGACCATGCCCTACTACAGCTTGGCCATGCCCACTAAAATCCACAGCGGCCAGCGCCGTAAACTGCCTCGAATTGCCATCGATGAGGACTTCCCGATTACCGTCGGCCTAATTAATACCGTCGGCAGCAACCTGTATGGCAGCGCCGAGAACATATCCGCTGGCGGCATGCGCGTCAGGTTAGCGGGCAACCAACTCAAAGAAATTTATTCTGGGGCTCTGTTGCCAGAATGCGAATTTAGTTTCCCCGGCGGTTTTAGCGTTAAATGCCGAGCTCGGGTGAAAGGCATTCAATTCCAAAAGCATCCACGCCGACACACCAGCATAGGCTTGAGCTTTATAGATCTGGCCCCTGAAGAGCAACGTCAAATTCAAGGACTCATAGAGGCGATCCACCAACGCTGTTATCTGGCGGCCTAACTTGCGGCCATTGAAGTCAATAGCGTATTCGAATCAAGCCCAATAGTCAGTTCACCCTGCGAAACCGGCCTAAGAAAAACTAGCCTCACGCAATCAGTTAACCTAAAATGCACCTTTAGGTTAACTGATTGAATGACATGCCAAATACTAGCAACAATACCCACAAGACCTCCGCCAGCGCACTACGCCAACTCCAAGAAATAGACAAATCAACTGTTTGGCACCCCTATGCCAGTATTGGGCAGGTCGATAGCCCCGAAAACTATATCGTTGAATCGGCCGATGGGGCTTACTTACAGCTTGCCCAGCACGGTCCGGTTATCGATGGCATGTCATCTTGGTGGTGCGCCATGCACGGCTACAACCACCCACAACTCAACCAAGCCGTGGTACAACAGTTATCAAAGATGTCTCATGTAATGTTTGGCGGTTTAAGCCACGAACCCGGCATTCGTCTGGCTCAGCGCCTACAGGAGATAACCCCCGAGGGGCTCAACAAGGTGTTTTTCTCAGACTCCGGCTCCGTCGCCGTAGAAGTCGCCATCAAAATGGCCCTGCAATACTGGCACTCCCAAGGGCAGAGCCAGAAACATAAAATGCTCAGTTTAATGAATGGCTATCATGGTGATACCTTCGGAGCCATGTCGGTTTGCGACCCCATTAACGGCATGCACCATATTTTTGCCAACAGCATGCCCAAGCATATCTTTGCCGATGCGCCACCACAGGGATTAACCGCCGAACTCGATCCTCAATATATTGCCGCGCTGCGCCAAACCTTTGAGCAACACCATCAAGACCTAGCCGCCCTCATCCTTGAACCCGTGGTTCAGGGCGCCGGTGGTATGCGTTTCTATGCCCCCGCTTACCTTAAGGTTCTAAAGCAACTTTGTGAAGAATTTGATGTACTGTTTATCGCCGACGAAATCGCCACGGGCTTTGGTCGTACGGGTAAGCTTTTCGCCTGTGAACACGCCGATATTAGTCCTGACATTATGTGTCTCGGAAAAGCTTTAACGGGGGGCTATATGACTCTGGCCGCCACGCTATGTAACGACCGAGTAGCCGATGGCATATGCTCGGGTGAAGCTGGCGTATTTATGCACGGCCCGACGTTTATGGGCAACCCCTTGGCCTGCGCAACTGCACTGGCAAGCATCGAGCTTTTGCTAACAAATGATCAAGCTAGCAGCAACAAAAAAACACCAGCAGAAAAAGACCTGCCGTGGAAAGATAACATCACAGCCATTGAAGCCCAGTTGACCCAAGGCCTTGCACCACTCAATCATTCTGACAATGTTGCAGAAGTACGCATCATGGGCGCCATCGCCGTGGTTGAAATGAAAGAAGCTCCAGACAAAGAAATACTACAGGCCAAGCTCATTGAGCACGGCGTATGGCTGCGTCCGTTTGGTAAACTGGTTTATGCCATGCCGCCGTTTATTTGCAGCCCTGGGGAAATTGCTACGCTGTGCAACGCTATGGTGATTGCACTGAAAGATTCGCGGCTGTAGATTTTGAAGCTGTAGGTTTTAGAAGCTGTAGGTTTTAAAAGCTGGAGATTTTAGAGCTTGAGGCTTAACAGCTTTGGCAATAAACCTAAGGAACCTCTGATTAAACCCTCTAAATATAGGCCTATACTGAAAGCCATCAAGGTGAACGTTAGCAAAGTAAAAGTCAGCAAGGTCGGACTTATCAAGGCAGAGAGGCCCCAGGGTTAGCCATAAGGATCGATCCAATCAGGGGTAAAAAGCTCGAGACTTAACGTTTGAAGCTTCGTATTTTGGTCACAAAAAAGCCGCGTCAATGCGCGGCTTTTTTGTTTGCAAAACTTAATTTGTCTTAAGTTTCTTCAATTGTTTTCTAGCTATTTTTACTAACTGTCTAGTTGCTCTTTAGTTCCTGTCTAGTTGTTCTCTAAATTTTCTCCAGCTGTCCTCCAGCCATCCTCGACCCAACTCAATCGTTAGAGAATACCAACTCAGGTCCTGCTGCTTGAGCCTTAGACTGCTGCCATAAATTGGCCGCAAGCTTCAACGCTACCTGGCGGTAACGTTGCCCAGAAGCTGACTCAGGAGATTTAATCACCGTCGGCACGCCTGAATCTAAGTCTTCGCGAATAGCTCGATCCAAGGGCATACAACCCAACAAATCAGTTTCATACTGCTCCGCGATACGAGCACCGCCGCCCTCACCAAAGATATCTTCTTCGTGGCCGCAGCTTGAGCATACGTAGCTGGACATATTTTCAACAACACCGAGTACAGGTACATTCACCTTGCGGAACATTTCGATGCCTTTTACCGCATCGAGCAAGGCAACCGTTTGAGGTGTGGTAACCACTACCGAGCCACTTAAAGGCACTTTCTGAGAAAGAGTCAATTGAATATCTCCCGTTCCCGGCGGCATGTCGATCAATAAATAATCGAGCTGTGGCCATGCGGTCTGGGTAAGTAATTGCTGTAAAGCGCCGGCTGCCATCGGGCCTCTCCAGACCATCGGGGTGTTATCGTTAACTAGATTCCCCATCGACATCGTGGCCACGCCAAATTTCATAATTGGTAGCATCAGCTTTTGATCTTTCACCTCGGGCCTCAACTCGCCAATGCCCATCATATGGCTCTGGCTCGGACCATAAATATCGGCATCCAAAATACCCACTTTTGCCCCCAGGCTTGCCAAGCTTAAGGCCAAGTTGACCGTGGTGGAGGACTTACCAACGCCACCCTTACCCGATGCAATGGCGATCACATTAGAAATGGATTCAAGACCCGCGGTATCCTGCCCTAGGCATTCTGGGGCGCTCCAATCAATATTGACCTTTAGCGTTTTGTACTCGCCACTTTGCTCCTGGCAAAGTTGATCAAAGGCCTGCTCCAACTGCTGCTTTATCGACCAATCAAAACTATTAATGGGGTAGCCGAATTCCAAATCTAAAGACAGACAACCGTCTTCGGACTGTGCTTTTTTTAAACAGGCCAAACTTAATAGGTCCTGGGCCAAAATAGGATCCAAAACACGGGCGAGTAAAGTTTCAACAAACGCTTGCTGCTGGGCCGACATCGGACTACCTCATTTTTTATTTCAAGTGCTTCGATTATGGGGGCTAAAACTGAAAACCCAAGTAAAATCCTTAACTTATCCCCGTGCTCGGCATGCTTTACGCTTAACTAGCAGTCACGAAGAGTGCTATAATCCGGCGGTTTTTCAGCGTCAATTTATAGATCATGCCCGTCTAGCTTGGTTTTACCAGCTTAGACCCTGAGCGATTTAGAGCAAAATATGGCCGACGCGCCCAATCATTTAACGATTATAAAGAGTTAACGCCACCATGACCGAGCGTCGCAAGATTTTAGTAACCAGCGCCCTACCCTATGCCAATGGTCCAATTCATCTTGGCCATTTAGTCGAGTACATTCAAACCGACATCTGGGTGCGCTTTCAAAAATTACGCGGTCACAGCTGCCACTACGTCTGCGCCGATGATGCTCATGGTACCGCCATTATGCTCAAGGCAGAGCAGCTTGGCATTAGCTCCGAGGAACAGATCGCCAACGTCAAAGCCGACCACGAAAAGGACTTTGCCGCTTTTCATATCGACTTTGATAATTACAGCTCAACGCACACCGAAACCAACAAAGAATACACCGAGCTGATTTACAAGCGCTTGCGAGATAATGGCCACATTGCCAGCCGTAGTATTACCCAGGCTTTCGATCCCGAGAAACAATTATTCTTGGCCGACCGCTACATCAAGGGAACCTGTCCCAAGTGTAAAGCTGAAGACCAATATGGCGATAACTGCGAAGTATGCTCGGCGACCTACTCCCCGACTGAACTGATCAACCCCAAATCAGCGATATCGGGCGCCACACCGATTGCTAAAGATTCCGAGCATTTCTTCTTTAAACTGCCCGAGTTTACTGAATTCCTAAAGAGCTGGACCCGCTCCGGTACTTTGCAAACAGAAGTTGCCAATAAATTATCCGAATGGCTCGACTCAGGCCTGCAAGAGTGGGATATCTCTCGTGATGCGCCTTATTTTGGTTTTGAAATTCCAGACGCCCCCGGCAAATACTTTTATGTTTGGCTCGACGCGCCGATTGGCTACATGGCGAGCTTTAAAGAACTCTGTGACCGAGAAGGTTTGAGCTGGGAAGAATACTGGAACAAAGACAGTACCGCTGAGCTCTATCACTTTATCGGCAAAGACATCATAAACTTCCACGCGCTATTTTGGCCGGCCGTGTTGCACTCTGCCGATTTCCGCAAACCTACTGCGGTGAACGTGCATGGGTTTTTAACGGTTGATGGTAAAAAAATGTCGAAGTCCCGCGGCACCTTCATTAATGCCGGCGCCTATCTAAACCACCTTGACCCTGAATACCTGCGTTACTATTTTGCGACAAAACTAACCCGCAGTGTTGATGACCTCGACCTTAACCTCGAAGACTTCACCCAGCGCGTCAACTCTGACCTGGTCGGCAAAGTGGTCAACATTGCCAGCCGCACGGCTAAGTTTATCCAGAAGGCTGGTGGCGAATTGTCCAGCAACATTGCTGAGCCCGAGTTGTGGCAGAAATTTGTCGATGGCGAAAGCGTCATTGCCGAACTTTACGAGAAGCGCGAATACAGTAAAGCCATGCGTGAAATCATGGCGTTGGCCGACGCCGCCAATGAATACATCGCGGCACAAGCTCCATGGTCGCTGGCCAAGCAAGAAGGCACTGAACAACAAGTGCTCGATATCTGCAGCCTGGGCGTGAACATGTTCCGAGCCTTGATGGTTTTCTTGAAACCTGTGCTCCCCGCTACTGCCGAAAAAGCCGAAGCCTTTTTAAACGAAAGCCTCAGCTGGCAGCAAGGCATTAGCTTTCGCAGCGGCGCCATCAACAAATTCAAACCATTGATGATTCGCATCGAAGCGGACAAGGTTGCAGCCATGGTCGAAGACAGCAAAGAAGCCGTCGCCGCAGCCGTCGCTCAAGCAGCTCCCGTTAGTAGCGGCGCTCTAGCCGATGAACCTATCGCCGATGAAATTAATTTCGATGATTTCGCTAAAGTTGACTTGCGCGTTGCGCTAATCGCCAATGCCGAGCACGTCGATGGGGCAAAGAAGCTGTTGAAACTTACTTTGGATATCGGCGGCGAAACTCGTCAAGTATTCTCAGGTATTAAAAGCGCCTACGATCCCGCAGACCTTGTCGGCAAGTTGACGGTGATGGTTGCCAACCTAGCGCCACGTAAAATGAAATTCGGCATGTCCGAAGGCATGGTCTTAGCAGCTGGACCTGGTGATAAAGAAATTTATTTACTAGAGCCCCACAGCGGCGCAAAACCAGGCCAGCGAGTTATGTAGTGATATGGGCGAACTTTTGTTCGCCCATTAAAAAAGCAAGACAAGTTTAAACACGGTTTTTAAATAGGCGCCATTTATTTTAAACCACAAAATTTTAAGGGCAGCTGATATGACAATTCTCATCCCTCTCTTAATATTTATTCTCAGTGCTTGGGCTTGTTTTTCGATTGCCAAAAGCCGGCAAGGTGATGCGCCTTTTTGGTTGGCCATGGGGGTGTTGTTTGGCCCTTTAGCCGTGCCCTTTGCCTTTTTGGCAAAAACTCGAAAATAGTTCGAGTCGATATTAACGTGATCAAAGCTTAGACATAAAAGCTGAAATATTAAGGCCATGATTTACAGCCTTATAACTCAGTTGGATTAGCATAAAACTTTTCGAACTAGGCTAGCGATTGAATTGAACGCCACTAGTTAACATAATGGCGCCCTTTAGCGCGATAGCAAACAATACTAAACCGGGCCAAACAACGGGCCAAGTAGGAGACGCAATGGCTGAGTTTGCCATTATTTTAGTCAGTACCATACTGGTCAACAATTTTGTACTCGTACAATTTTTGGGCCTCTGTCCATTTATGGGCGTTTCTAATAAATTAGAAACGGCTATCGGCATGGGCGGCGCCACAACATTTGTGCTCACTCTCGCCAGTATCTGTGCCTATTTGGTCAACACCTACTTGCTTGCACCATTCGGACTTGAGTACCTACGCACCATCGCGTTTATTTTAGTTATCGCGGTAGTGGTGCAATTCGCCAAAATGTTTATCGAGAAAACCAGCCCGCTGCTGTATCGCGTGCTCGGTGTCTTCCTCCCCTTAATTACCACCAACTGCGCCGTGCTGGGTGTTGCTCTGCAAAACACCAACAAAGCTCACAACTTTATTGAGTCAACGTTTTACGGCTTTGGCGCCGCCTTAGGCTTTTCACTGGTTTTGGTTTTGTTTTCCGCCTTACGTGAACGCCTCGCGGTTGCCGATGTGCCCGAACCTTTCCAAGGCGCGGCCATTGCCATGATTACTGCCGGCCTAATGTCCCTCGCCTTCATGGGCTTTGGAGGGCTGGTCTAAATCAGCGCAATCATGACAGAATTACTCAACTCAGATTTCAGCCCGCTTATCATCGCTTTATTTGTGCTCGGCGGCTTGGCTCTTGTCTTCGGTGCCATCCTTGGTTTTGCAGCGGTCAAATACAAAGTCGAGGGCGACCCTATCGTCGAACAGCTCGACAGTTTGCTGCCACAAACCCAGTGCGGACAGTGCGGACACCCTGGTTGCCGCCCTTATGCCGAAGGCATAGCCAATGGCGAAGAGATCAACAAATGCCCACCCGGCGGACAAGAAACCATTAACGCTATCGCGGGCTTGCTCGGTGTCGATGCTCCGGAATTAGACGCCGAACACGGCACTGAAGCTGAATTACCAACCGTCGCCTATATTCGCGAAGACGAATGCATCGGCTGTACCAAATGCATTCAAGCCTGTCCCATGGATGCGATACTCGGCGCAGCCAAGCAAATGCACACTGTTATTGTCGACGAATGTACCGGCTGCGACCTCTGTGTTGAGCCCTGCCCGGTTGACTGTATTGATATGATTGAAGTCGGTACCACGTTGCGCAGCTGGAAATGGCAACTGCCCGAGCCGCTCGAAAAGATCAGCCACATGAACGAAAGTATTATTGCTACCGACGCACCAAAAGCCGGAGGGCAAGCTTCGTGAGCCAGCTGATATATCCGCTTCCTGGTGGCGTACATCCGCCTGAGAACAAGCAGCAATCGCTGCAAAGCGCTTTGCGTGCGGCCATCATTCCTAAACAATTAGTATTGCCGCTATCCCAACATATTGGGGCGCCTGCCCACGCTATTGTTAATGTTGGCGACCGTGTTTTAGCCGGCCAAATGGTTGCCAAACCCAATGGGGTTTTTAGTGCGGCCATTCACGCCAGCAGCTCGGGCGAAGTGGTTGCCATTGAAGACCGGCCCTTGGCCCATCCATCAGGGATGCCAGGCCCCTGTATTGTCATTAACTGTGACGGCGAAGATCGCTGGCAAGAATTAACCCCCTGCATTAGCCCATTTGAGCTTAGCAATGACGAGCTACTCACAAAGATTCGAGACGCCGGTATTGCCGGCATGGGCGGCGCGGGATTTCCGGCGGCCGTCAAACTCAAACCGCCGGTTAACGCGCAGATTTCGACATTAATTCTCAACGGTACCGAGTGCGAACCCTATATCACCGCCGACGATGTTTTGATGCAAACTCGAGCCAAGGACATTCTCTTTGGCAGCTTGGTATTGGCGAAGTTGCTGCAACATCCCGAGACAATCTTAGTTGGCGTAGAGGACAACAAACCCAAGGCGATAGTGGCGCTAGAACAAGCTTTGGCCGATTTGAAGGCCGACAAATCACACGGCGCGCTCAATCTACAGGACCTGAATAACATCAGTATTGTTAGCTTTCCCACCGAATATCCTTCTGGTGGTGAGAAGCAACTGATTCAAATTCTGACCAATAAAGAAGTCCCCAGCGGTGGCCTACCCGCTCATATCGGTGTGGTACTGCAAAACGTTGGCACGACTACTGCCATATGGGATGCCGTTCGTTTTGGTAAACCCTTGGTAGAGCGGATCACCACCGTGGTTGGTGAAAGTCTGAAAGAACAAGGCAACACCTTGGTGCGCATTGGCACGCCGAGTGAAGACGTTTTAGCAAGTTTTGGATTTAACCCCGAACACTGCGAACGCTTGATCGCCGGCGGCCCCATGATGGGCTTTAGTCTTGATGATATTCGAGCACCGCTGGTGAAAACCAGCAACTGCTTACTGGCCCCAAGCCCTCAAGAAATGCCCGCACCGCCAATGGAGCAAGCCTGCATTCGCTGCGGCCAATGCGCCGAAGCCTGTCCCGCTAGCTTATTGCCCCAGCAGCTCTATTGGTATTCTCGCTCCAAGGATCATGAGAAGTTAGAAGCCCATAACATAATGGATTGCATCGAATGCGGCGCCTGCTCTTTCGTCTGCCCTAGCAATATTCCTTTGGTTCAATATTATCGCGCCTCAAAAGGCGACATTCGCCAAACCGCTATCGATAAAGAAAAGTCCGATCGCTCCAGAGCTCGCTTTGAATTCAGGCAAACTCGTATCGACAAAGCCGAGGCTGAAAAAGAAGCCAAGCGCGCAGCTCGCAAGCAAGCCGCAGAAGCCGCTAAAGCCAAAGCAGCCCTAGCAAAAGCTGCCGATCCAACTTCGACTGAAAGCACTAACCAAGCGGCTACCCCCCAAAGTGATTTGGTCGCCGCGGCCGTTGCCCGAGCACAAGCTCAACAAGCAGATCCAACAGAGCAACTGGCAAAATTCGAACGAGCTTTGAGCAGCGCTGAAAACCGTCGAGACAATGCCCAAAGCAAATGGCAGGAATGCGAAGAGGCTGAGGCCGATTTAAAATCCAAACTTGAATCGCGCGTTAAACAAGCGCAATTGCGGGTTGATGAGGCCGCTAAAAAATTAACTCAATTTAAAGCAGAGCAAAAGAGCGCTGCTTCGGTCACAACAGCTGCAAACACGGCAGCTCCCGATCAAACTCCAGCGGTTGATATGAACGATCCCGTTGCAGCGGCGATTGCCAAGGCCCAAGCCCGTAATGCGATGAGCCCCGGTGATAAACTCGCCGCCAGTTTGAGCTCACTCGAAACTCGCCTTGCCAAATCAGAAGAAAAGCTTGCAGCGGCAAAGTCCGATGGTGATGACACCAAAGCCGAAGCCCTGCAGCTAGGACTCGATAAACTACAGCAAAAGATTGCCGTCGTGCAGCAAGAGATTGCCGAGCATAAAAGCACAGCGCTCGCCGAGCCGAAAATAGCTAAACCTGCTCCAGCCAAAGAACTCGACGCGGCAGCAGCGGCCATTGAGAAAGCCAAGAGTCGTGCAGCTGCATCAGCCACAATGAGCCCGGAAGAAAAACACCAGGCGCAAATAGAGTCGTTGAAAAAACGACTGCAAAAAGCCGAAGACCGATTAGCGAAAGCTGAACAAGAGAATGATGAGAACGTCGGCGCGTTTAAAGCCGGCGCTGACAAGTTAAGAGAAAAATTGGCACAACTCGAGGCATAGTGAACACTGGTCGTGCCCATTAACTTAGCCCAATGGCTTTGTTAGTAAACCGAACACGCTAGCGAATAAAGTAGCTACGGCTCTTAATACCAGCAATTAACAACATCGATTCATCACGTCGATTAACAAGAACGAGCAACTTATGGCGTTTATGCGCGTATCCTCGCCCCATGCCCACAAAGCGGGTAATACCGGCGATTTAATGAAGACCGTTATACTGGCTACCCTGCCAGGTTTAGCAGCGCTGACCTTTTGTTTCGGCTACGGCAGCATTATCAACTTGCTGGTTGCCTCAACGGTTTGCCTCGCCACCGAAGCCCTTATTTTAAAGGTCCGCAAGCGCCCGATTGGCTTTTACCTTTCGGATTACAGCGCCCTGGTCACCGCGGTGTTGTTGGCCCTTGCGCTACCACCCTATTGCCCCTGGTGGGTAGTCGCCGTCGCTAGTGTTTGTGCGATTGGTATAGCCAAGCAACTATACGGCGGCATGGGTTTCAATCCTTTCAACCCAGCCATGGTTGGCTATGTCATTGTCCTTATCTCTTTCCCTGCATCCATGACCCAATGGCCCGCGCCTTCTGAGTTAAGTCAGCAGCTTCCCGGGTTAATGGCTTCGCTTAGCCAAGTATTCGGCGGCAATATAATCGATGGCTACACCGCCGCAACACCGCTGGATTTACTAAAGCAAAATAACAGCTTGCTCATCGAGCAACTTTATCAAGAAGAAGCCGTTTTCTCCCAGGGCTCAATTGCAGGAGCCGGCTGGGAATGGGTTAACTTTGGTTTCTTAATGGGCGGTCTTTTTTTACTGTTTAAAAAAGCCTTCACCTGGCATGCCCCCGTCGCAATGTTACTGGCCCTAAGCACCATGGCTGCGATTTTTTACGATGCCGGCAGCTCCAACAGTGGCGGCTCGCCATTGCTACACCTATTTAGCGGCGCGACAATGTTAGGGGCTTTTTTCATTATTACCGACCCCGTCAGCTCGACAGTGTCGACCAAAGGCCGTCTCGTTTATGGCGCCGCCATTGGTATTTTGGTTTACATTATCCGCGTTTGGGGTAACTACCCAGACGGCATGGCCTTTGCCGTATTGCTGATGAACTTTGCCGCGCCCTTTATCGATTACTACACCACACCGCGCACCTACGGCCATAAAAAACCACGCCGTGCGACGGAGAAGCCCGAATGAAACTGAGCCAATCG
>Ga0105357_10001298_pt1 | contig 13443 bp, 10 predicted proteins | sample GOMGulsemesocosm_4_FD_83660 | JGI IMG/M metagenome (GOLD analysis project Ga0105357, IMG submission 83660) | Methane-oxidizing microbial communities from mesocosms in the Gulf of Mexico - GOM15B Gulf of Mexico | ecosystem: Environmental > Aquatic > Marine > Cold seeps | place: USA: Gulf of...
ATGATGAAAAATACCATTTTAAATTTAGAACAAATTTAGATTCTGATGGAAAAATAAAGATAGAGTTTACAACTAGAGGTTTAAAATCTGATGAAGAGGGATACACTACTAGTGCAGTTTCTCAGGAAATAGATGACGAATCTTGGGGAATTGATAATGTCCATGTTAAAATTAAAGAAACTAATAAAAAATTTGTGTGTGCAATGACAGGATTAGGGAGTAAATCACAGTTGTATTGTTGGGGAAATATAGCTAGAAGCATTCCCATATTAAGCACATCTTTATATGATATGAGTAGAATAAATATAAATAAATTATTTATCACTCAAGAAGACGAAAAAAAAGATCAAATGTCATATAATGAGTACTATAGAGATGAAAAATTATTCCTTAGATTCCCTACTTATATTGGAGGTTTTGATTATGGTTTTTATTTTAAATAAGGAAAAAGAATGCATTATGCTTTAAAAAATATTTCATTACTATCATTTGTTATTTTTATGATAACTGCTTGTTCTCAGAAGAGTTATCATAATGAAATGACTACAGATGTAAAAAAAATTGTTAATGATAAAAGCTATGAAACAGTGAGAAAATCATATTCAGAAAAGCTTGTAGATGTAAAAAATAAGGATAAAGAGTTTATAGACATCTTAAATGATAAGTCATTGGGTGCTGTATTAAAAGAACTAGAACTTATTGATGGAAATTTTTATTATTTAAAAAGTAGTGATATTTTAGTACCAAAAAGTAGAATCAAAATTCATAATATGACAGAGTTAAATCAGTATTTAAATGCAGTACTTGATAAAGAACTTTTTATTAAAAAAAATGGATCTATTTATCTTGTAAAACTTTTAAGTATAAGTGAAACTAAAAAACAATCAATCAAGCATATCCCTTTTAAATTAGATGGGCAAATTTCTGTAGAAGAGTTGATAAAATTGATTACTGCTGAATCAGGATATGAAGTTTCAATTGGTAATTATATTAAAAATAGAGATCAATTTCAAAATAGTATTATTTCTGTAAAGTCAAAGAATTTAATAAATGCGATTAATTCCTTAGCTCATGCAAAAAATGTTTATGTAGATATTGATTATGATAAAGAGATGATTAATATTAAAAGATATAAAGATGTTGTAGTTGAATTAAATATTCCATTATTAAATATTACAACAACAAATGAAACGACATCAAGTGAAACTTCGGGTGAGAGTAAAGTTGAAAACAATTCAGAAATCATTCTTTATGATGAACTAGATAAAATGATAAAAAATATAATTGGAAATGACACTATTTCAACTTATCATATTGATAAAGCAAGTGGACTTATTTTTATGAAGTCTACAAAAAGCGTAGAAGCCACAGTTAGAACAATAGCCAAAGCATATGAAGATAGTTTCGCAAGAGAAGCTACAATTGAATTCGAAAGAATTGAATTAGTTTTAAATAAAAGTAGAGAGTATGGAATAGGTTCTGGATCAAAAACTCCATCGGATTCTGACGATACTAGTATTATTACGGGAATTACAAAAACATTTGCTAGTGATGGTACCTTATCTTTTGTTAATCAAGGAGCATCAAGTATTTTAAAAATTGCAGGAACAGCAAATAATAAAATAGGAAAAATTTTAAATTACAGTAAAAATGTTATGGTACTAAAAAATAATATTCCATCTATTCAATCAATTAGTCAAAATACTGATTATATTGAGAAAATAGAAACAACAGTAAATGATAATGTAACAACATCTGAAGCTACTGTAAATACAATTAAAGATGGTACTTCTATAACTGCAATGGCAAAAATATCTAGAGATAAACTATTTTTAAATATTACTCCAAATATTAAAAAATTAATTAGTATTTCAGAAGCACAAGTTGGAGATTCTACTATTCAATTACCAGAATACAAAGATCAAAGTTATAATATTTCAAGAGAAATAAGAGTAGGTGAGACATCAATTGTTGGTTCAATTATTGTTCATGATGATGCAAAAGAGTATGCAGGTATTCTTCCTTTAGAAGGTTTTGCAATTGGTGGAAGTGACTCAAAATCTTATGTAAGAAGAGAAATAGTTTATATTGTTTCTGTAAAAAATATTAAAGGTTTCTAGTAATGAGTATGTTTGCTGATCCATATGAACAGTTTCTACTAGATTATCTAGTAACAAAACTTGAAAATGGATCTAATACTAGGAAAGCTTTACTTTTATATAAAGAGCAAATTACTAAAGAAACTAGATTTAAAAAAAGACTTGAAGCTGCAATTAAAGATATGGAAATAGGAAAGCACAAACTTGAAGCAATTTTGCATAAGAATAAGTTTTTAAATGATTTCCAATATAGTTTAGTAGTAAATAGTACAAATACAGTAGATGGTTTAAAACTAGTTCAATCTTTTGCAAAAGCCAATTCAAATCTTCTTCCTAAAATGATTAATCCTATATTTGTTCCAATGGCTATTATTATTTTTTCATTTTATGGCTTGATTTTATATTTAGGAATGCTTGAAAAGGACTTGATAGGATTAAGAAAACTTAATTCAGATGTAGAATCTTTTTTAGGAATTCCTGCCTACTTTACATATGATTTTGCATATATAGGACTTGGAGCTTCCATCTTTGTAACACTATTTATATTCTTTGGCTATGGATATACAGAAAAGTATAAACCTCAATGGTTATATAAAGTGTTTAAAACACAATGTTATTCTGATGGTAGATTTATGTTTAGAATTCTAAATGGAATGTTAAGTGCTGGTATTTCTTTTCATAAAACATCATTGATTCTTTCAAAAGACTATTTTAAAGTTGGTTTACGGCCATTTTTTGCAGAATTAGCAGATATTATTAGTAAGAATAAAAAATTATTTATAGTTTTTGAAAAGTATAATTTCCCTCCCTTAATAACAGCAGATATTAAACTATCAGAATTAAGTCAAACAAGTTTTGCAGAAGTTACTAAATCTTTATATCAAACTTGTGACACTATGTATGAAAAAAATATTTCTTATATGGTAATTCAGTGGAGACTACTTTTTTGGTTAATAGCAATGCTTGTTACAGTAGTAATAGGTTCTGATGTTATAAATTTAGTTATTAGTACATTTACTTTTAAAACACTGTATCAATAAGAAGAAAAAATGTTAAAAAAATTATTTAAAAAATATAAATCAAAAAACCTTTCTAATCTGAGCAAAAAAAGTAAAAGCTTTAACTTAAAAGACTTTTTTCAAGAAAAAAAAGCTCTAATTTCAACTTACATAAAAAAAGATGAAGAAAAAGATGCTGTTTTAGGTTCTCTTATTGAAGATATGATAAAAGAAAAATTTAATTTATCAGGTGGTTATGGAGATTTAATTGCAAATGAATCAAAATATGTAGAGTTTGTTAGAAGTTTAGGATATGAGTATTATGCTTCATATAATGAATTATCAAAACATTATCAGGATACATCTTTTCAGTTGGATGAAAGAAAACTTGAATTCTGTACAACAATGTATATTATTACATTAGAAGATAAAAAAACTAAAAATAAAGTTTTAGGTATTCGAGATGTAGTAAATCTGGATTTTGAGGTTTTAAGTAAATTTTATTTTACAAAGATTGTTGTTTTAGGAGAAGGAGTACTATCTTCTGTATTTGGTGAAGATAGAGAGATTATATTTGGTGCTACATCTGATACAGATAATGATGAAGAAATTAATAAATATTTTGACAAGATGATGGGTCAAGCAATTTTATTAGGAGCTTCAGATATTCATATTCAAAAAACAAATAGATTTGCTTCTTTATGGTTTAGGATTGATGGTATTAAAGTTGATATGGGAACAATGCCTATTGCAATTGCAAAAACAATTAAAAGAAGACTTGTTACTATGGCAGATCAAGAAGATTCTGATTTTGAATCAATTAATGGTGTAATTAATTATGACTATGGAAAGAAAAATATTAAATTCAGACTAGGACTTATTAACTCTAAATTAAACTTCTCATTAGTAATGAGAATGATTGGTGGGAAAGGTGTAGTTTCTCATAATTTACGAGGACTTAATTACCCTAGTGAAACGGTTGATATTCTTGATAATTTAACTAAATACTCTAATGGTATGATTCTTATTACTGGACAAGTTGGTTCTGGAAAAACTCACTTAATGTATGCTCTTTTACAACAACTAGCAAAACAGCAACAATATGTAATTACCATTGAAGACCCAGTTGAGTATGTGGATGAATCATTCTTCCAAATTGATTTATCTGAGTATGCAAGTGCAAGTGAAGAGTTTAAATATGGTTACCCAGAAGCTGTTGTAGATATTTTAAGACAGGATTCAAATATTATCCTTATTGGGGAAACAAGAGAACCTGAAACAGCATCTCAATTAGTAAATGCATCAAATTTAGGTCAATTAGTATTCTCAACTATGCATACAAACTCGGCACCTGCAACAGTGTCTAGAATGACAAGTTCTTTAGGTATTAATGAAGGTGATGTTGTAGATAACTTAAGAGGAATAGTATCCCAAAGATTAGTACGTAAACTTTGTGATTTCTGTAAAGTAGAAGATGGAGAAGGTGGTTATGCTAAAACTGGCTGTGAAGAGTGTAATCATAGTGGATTTAAAGATAGGGTTCCTATTGCTGAAGTAATAAGATTTAAATTAGGATTTGGTGGAGATTTTGAAAATCCAGCAGAATATATGACAGTTGAAAAAGCTTGTATGGCACAATATAATGCTGGGCTTATCACAAAAGCTGATGCCACTGCAATTATTAATGGGGAGGAAGTATGGTACGATTAGTAGTAACAGACTTTGCAAGTAAAGATGACAACGAATCTTTTTACCTTAATAATGAATTTGGTATATCTGAAAAGATGTTTACATATGATTCCTTTAAAAAACACAGTGTCTATTTATCAAAATATGAAACTTCAAATACAATATATTCACTAAATTTATTATCAAAAAAACATCTAAATAAAAATCAATTATTAGTGCATATAACAGATAGTGAATATTTTATTTTATTTAATCATAAAACTGTTTATTCTGCAAAAATAAATCAAAATTTTATTACTGATGATATTATAAAATCTATTCTTATTACTAAGCATATTGCAATGCTTTCAAGTGGTGGGAGTATTGAAAGGTACTATTATGTTATTACCTCTAAATATAAAAGTGCTGTAGAAAACATCTTAAAACAAAACACTAAGAATGAAAAAAATGAAGAAATTGCCCAATCTTTAGGAAATGTAGAAGAGTTAGTTAAACCATTAAATGAGCTAGATAATTTTAAATCACATTTTGGAAAGAATATCTTCGTATTATTTTTTGTAGTATTAATTGCTTGGGTTATATTTTTTGGTTTAGATATATTGACAAAAAAATATATCTATAAACAGCCTTTGGAAAAATTAAAAAGAGAGATTAAAATTGAAAAAAGATTAATTCATAGACAAAAAATATTATTAAAAAAAACAGATAAAAAATATAATGAATTAACTGATTGTATTACATCAAATGAGGTGAAAAATGATTAGTATTAATAGAAAAAGATTTAGACTGATTATTAAAGTAGGTTTATTTGTTTTAGTAGTATATATTATCGGTTTTTCCTTTTTCAAATTAGCAAATTATTTTAAAATAGCTTATGAAGAAAATCAACTCACAGCGGAACTTCAAATTAAAAAACAAGAAACACTTAGTTTAAAAAGACAAGTTGTTAATAAAAAAAATAAGATGAAAGAGATTGAATCAAGGTTTATTAAAAAAGAAGAACTAGATAGTAAAATTAAAGATATATATAAACGAATGTCTGTTTTAGATTATAATCTGAAACATTTAAATTCTAAAAAGATATGTATTGATAATTATATTATAGTTACACAATTAACAGCAAGAAGTAAAGAAGGATTAAAAGCAGGAGAGGGGATACTTTCGTATTTAGGAGAAATGAAAAAAAGTGAAAAGAATAATACTATTTACTTTGTAAATTATATATCAAAGCCAAAGGATATTAAGAAATGATTTTTATTAAGTTTTTTATTTTATTTCTATTATCAATATCTCTATATTCAAAAGAGATGTACTTTGATACTATTTCTTTAGCTAAAATAAAAAAACTTATTAAAAAAGAAGAACAAATTGCTAAAGCATATAAGCAATATATTATGAATAATGCTTCTAAACCCACTTCACTTTCAGCTCTAAGAAATGATTTACCAATTGGCTTTAGTTATACAAATCTATTTGGTAAATCATTATCTTTACATACAAGTAAGACTTATATCGTAAATGAAATCCCTTCAAATGTAAAATCATCATTATATGATAAATATTATTCAAATGAAAATAGAGTTTATTCAAAGGCACCAATTAGTAAAAAAAGTAAAAATGTTGGAATTGTACTTTCTGATAAAGAAGAGTATATTTTAATGTTTGCATCTGCGGATGAGATAAAAACAAATAAATCTTTAGCTAGAGATAAATATCATTTAGATAGTGATGGAATACTTCATTGGTATGACAGTTTAGGTAATATACTTTATTCTCTTGATAAAAGCCTAATAGTTTATCCTGCTGCAAATATGATCGATGGTAGTGGAAATATTTCTCCAAGATTTAAAACTATACTTGATAATAATCTTGCTTTATATCCAGGTCAGCAAATACTGAATATTGAAGATGATATAGCACAAGAATATATTAACATTGGTGGAGAAGTAGGTATCATTAAAGTTGGTGATACAAGTAGAGATATTGGAAAAACAGTTATTCAGTTTACTAGACGTGCAGGTGGAATGATTGTAAATGGCGATATATATACTTGGGGTAATAATGCGAATCAAATTACAGGATTAGTAGTAATAGATAGTTATGGAAATAAATCCAATACTCAATATACTGGTGCTACAGGATCAAATAGATATCCAGTTATAACAGGACTCGTTAGAGCAAAAGCAAAAACATATAATACTAATATTGATAATAAAAATTACTTTTCCTCACCTTTAAGACCAAAGTTTGTTGATTTTTTTAGTACTGTTTATCACAGTACTTGTGGTGTTACTATTGATGGGGCAATTTATTGTGGGGGTTCTAATGGAGAGGCATTTATCTTTGGATCAAGTTTTACTCATATATTAAATTCTTCAGGAGACCTTGTCCTAAAAGATGCAGAGGATGAAATGCTATACCGAAGTAGATTTTTTGATGGTATTTCAAATAAAGCTTTAAAAATGTTTGCAAATAATCAAATATGGCTTATTTTATCACAAGATGGGGATATTTATAGATGGGGTTATGATTTCTCTGGTTTCTCTGGAAATGGAAATAGATATTTTAATTATTCACGTAGAAATAGAAATAAAGATCCCGAAAAAATAAGTGTAACTGAAAATAGTACTAGTGTAAAATTTAGTGATATAACATATTTATTAACTATTGGATATAGAAAGATGGGAGCTTTGTCTCAAGATGGAGATATTTACATTTGGGGAATAGAAAATAATATTGCAAGTGGTAATTGTAATGTTTCATGGGAAGGGACTTCTATGAATCTATGTAAACCTCTCAAAGTAGATACTTCTCTTAGTTTTAAAAGTATTAGTGGTGGATTAGAATCTTTTGTTGCAATATCAACTGATGATAAGTTTTATAAAATACATCAGCCAAAAAATAAAAAACCAATTGTATTATCTATCAATGATGAAATAAAAAACTATCCCGAATATGTTGCCGAAGATGATGCTGAAATACTCTCAGTTGACTTTTCAAGTAAACTTAATGGAAGTACTTTACATTGGAATGAAGGTATAGTTTGGGTTAATAGTAAGAATGAATTAAAAGGTGATTATTCTACATATGATAATGCAACAGATGACTTTTTTAAAGAAGCTATTTCAAAAATTAAATGGAAAAAAATTAAGGTTATAGAAGATGATAATGGGATGTGTGGAATAGATATTTATAATCAAATGTATTGTTGGGGTAAAATGTCATATTATAGGTCTGGAAGTAGTATTACTGGTAAAATGGGGAATACCTTTATGTTACCAGTATTTAATACAAATCTATATGATTCAACAAAAGATTTTTTAGTTGCAGAAGGTGGATACAATGCCTATTTGACTAAAATGACATCAGGAGATTGGAATTCATCTGGAAATGATTTCTTTATAAAATACCCAACATATATAGGTGGATTTAATTATGAATTTATATTTAAGTAAAAGCTTTAAAAGGAAAAAAATGAAGAAAATTAGTTTAATTGTTATATCTATTTTTACAGTTATTAATTTATATGCACAAGAGGCTAGTATAGAAAACATTGATAAGTTAGATGTTTTAGATCAACAGTCAAAAAACTTTTTTAAGAGTATTACAGGTCTTGAAAAAGATTACCTTGAAGAGCAAATTAACTCAATTCAAAATAAAACAAATAATATAAATAGTAATAAAAATAAAAATCCTAATCCTAATCCTCAATCGATATATGTGGAGAAACCAGAGCTTTCTCAAGAAGATTATGAAAAGAATGTATTTAAACATCAAAACGAAATGGCTAGATTAACTAGTGATTTTACAAGAACTAAAAAATTAAAAGATATTAAAATTAAGAGTATGTATTCTTTTAATGGAAAAGATTATGTTCTTCTAAAACTTGATAAAAAAAGTACAATTAAAACTGATGAGTTAAGTTCAAATATAGAAGGTAGATATGTAAAAGGTGATTATATATTAGGTCACAAAATTATAAAAATTGATATAAGAACAAAAACAATAAAGTTATATAAAAGAGTTGATGAAGAATATGCTTATATAATTTACCTAAGTAATTATGGAATATCCATAAGTGATTTAAAGAAAGAAGGAAAAGCAAAAAAAATTGTAAAACAAGAGAATAAAGAATCAAAAAATTATAGTATAAAAAAGTCTTTTTCCAAAGTGAAAAATAAAACAATAAAAAAAGAGTTGTCCTCATGTTTATATACAGTTAATAAGAATAACTTAAATGTGAGAAATATAAGCGATATAAGTGCAACAATTTTAAGAATATTAAAAATAAATGATCAGTTTACAATTCAAGAAAAAAGTGGTGACTGGTTACATTTAGATACTATTTATAAAAAGAAATCTGGTGATGTAATGGTTGTAGAAGATGATTCAAATTGGGTTCAATTTATAGACGCTAATTTATTAGTAGATAATAAAAATTGTCAGTAAGGTATAGTTTTGGCTAATATTGTAGATGAATGTAATGAAAAAGTTAATCATCATATTAAAAATATTTCTGAAGAGATAAAACCATTTAGAAATATATTTAATAAATTATTTGTATTTGATGAAATATTAGTAAGTGAAAATGGTGGGAAAACAAAGTTAAATCGACAAATATTAAATGACCAACATGATTTAATACAAAATAAAATCCTTTTAATTATTTCAGAACTAGATCAAGCATTAGACGCAGTTAAGGAGCATATGAAAGTTTTACTATCAGAGTGTAATAAATCAAGTAAAATTGAAACTATTAATTTAATATATGATGATAAAAACTTTTTAGATTTACTTGAAATAGACCTTGATACAAAAGTTATTTCTAATGTATCTAAAAAGAAACTTTTAAAAGATGTTCAAAAATTATCAAATATCAAAAATAAAATATTTAATTTGAAATATCTAGTAACAATGTTTGATACCACTATAGTTAAGAAGTATTTAAATAAATTAGGAGTTGAAGATTTAATCAATAGCACATTCATTTTTGAGCTTATTGATACTTTCGGACTTCATTTTGAAGAGTTTAAAAAGTTTGAATATATAATCAATAATTTTTATAAACAAAGGGAGAAAGTAAAAGATTTCTCTGTACTTAAGTATTTACTTGAATTACATAAAAGAAGAGCTGATAATTATATCTATGCGAACTTTAGATATAAAATATCATTAGATTATAATATTGATTTAGATTTAAATAAAAAGATTGAGATCAATATTATTTATCTTGAAAATATTATTTCATCTTTTATAGAACAATCATGTATGGATTTAGTAAAAAAAGAGATGAAAAAAGGGAAAATTAATAAGCTAATTGAGGTAAATATTTTTATTCAGAAAAAAAATATTCAATTAGTAGTTAAAAATAATGGCTTTGAAGTTAAAAATATTCATACTTTATTTATTTCTGATAGTGAAAATAAATATACTATAGAAGCAAAAAATTTAGCTACTATGCTAGGTGCTAAGATGGAAGTATCTAGCATAGTAGATGAAGGCATGGAATATATTTGTACTTTTAAAATTTAAATAAAACTAAAGTTATAATTTAGTTTTATTTATCGTCAAAGTTTCCTATAATCTCTTTCGCTCTTTGTAAAGCTTTATCACTTGAATCTTTATCAAATGTTAATGCCACTGCCATTCTTCTTCCCTCATGGCTTTGAGGTTTACCAAATATTCTTATAATTGAATCTTTTGTAAATGATTGATTAAAGATATCTATTTGTGGATTAAAACTATCATTTCTTGCTTTATATGCAGCACTCGCACCTGCTCCATAATCAATATAATCTAAAGGAAGCCCTAATACTGCTCTTACATGAAGTGCAAATTCACTCTGACTTTGTGTAATCATCGTAACCATACCTGTATCATGTGGTCTTGGACTTACTTCTGAAAAGTAAACTTCATCACCCTTTATAAACATCTCAACACCAAAAATACCACGTCCACCTAAACCATCAGTTACAGTTTTTGCAATTTGTTCGGCTTTTTGTTTTGCTTCTTCACTCATATTCATAGGTTGCCATGAAAAGATAAAGTCACCATCTTGTTGTATATGTCCTATTGGTTCACAAAATACAGTTTGCTCACCATTTCTAACTGTTAACATAGTGATTTCATAATCAAAAGTAATAAATTCTTCAACTATTAATTCACTTGCATCACCTCTAGCTTCTTTTGCTATTTCCCAAGATTCTTCTAAATCATTAGGACTTTTGGCTACACTTTGTCCATGACCGGAAGAACTCATAACAGGTTTAATTACACATGGGAAACCCATCTTCTCAGCTGCACCTTGTAAGCCTTCAAAAGTACTTACAAACTCATATCCACCAGTTTTAACGCCAAGTTCAGCTGCTGCAAACTCACGAATATTTTTTCTGTTCATAGTTTTATTAACAGCATCAGCATTAGGTATTACATGATAACCTTCTTCTTCTGCAGTAAAAAGAGATTGAATATTAATTGCTTCAACTTCAGGCAAAATATATGTAGGTTTTTCTCTTCTAATTACATCTAATATCTCATTTTCATTTTTCATATTAATTGTATATGATTTATTTGCAACTAATTGTGCTGGTGCGTTGTTGTAGCTATCAACTGCAATTGTTTCAATTCCAAGTCTTTGTGCTTCTATTACAACTTCTTTTCCTAACTCGCCACTTCCTAAAAGCATTATTTTTATAGAGTCGGATTTTAAAGGTGCTGTGAAATTCATATTGTTTCCTTAGGTTAAATTTTATTTTTCTTGATAAAATTTTTTATCATAATCTTCAAGTTTATTTTTCTTAATTACTGTTTTTAAAATTGATAAGTATTCTTTTCCAATACCAGAATAATTTATCATAGTTTGAGATAATTGTATTCCTCTTGGTTGTTTATTTTCTAATCTTATCTTATATCTTTCTTTTTGAAAAGATTTATAGGCTGGATTTCTATTCAAATTTAGCATATAAGCACTAATGGAGTCTTGTAAAGTTTTAAAGACTCTAATAAAATGCTTTGCACCTTCATCCCTTTGTTCTGGGACTATTCCAATTTTAGGATTATAAGTCCAATGACCAAAGATATTGTTAGCTATTTTTATAAATCTACTTTTCCCCCATCCACTTTCAACAGCAGCTTGTGCAAGGCTCATAGCAGGAGGAACTACATCTATTTTCATCATATAAGAGTTTAAATCAAAAAGTTTTTTTACTCTATATCTTTTCTTTATTTCTAAAAGTTTTTTAAATTCATTTGATTTAAAATTGATATTTAATAAGTTTGAATTTAGCATATTTTTAACAAAATTTCTTTCTTGTAAAATCTTGTTATTTTCATTTTTAGTCAAGTTATATATATATTCGAAAAAATAAATTTTTGCTTTTTCATTATCTTTTATTTCATAATATTCTTTTGGCATTCCTTTTGCAAAAAGATTTATTGAAAATATAATAAAAGCTATTAATAAAAATCTATTTAATTTCATTTTTAATCACTTATTAGTTGTAAATACTTTTTTAACGGCACCTTTGAAATATATTGTGCCATTGATTAAAGATAGAGTTAACTCTTCTTCACTTTTAGGATAAACAAATGTTTTATCTTCAACTAAATTTAAATTATGTGCTCTTAAAAAACAAGCAGCCATTCCAGTTCCACAAGCTAATGTTTCACCTTCAACGCCTCTTTCATAAGTACGTACTTTTAAAATCTTACCTTCTTTGCCATTTTCTATTTTTGCAAAGTTAACATTTGCATTATATTCATATCTCATCTTTGATGATACATCATAGTCATACTTTTCTAAGTCATCAACAATGGTTACTAAGTGCGGAACTCCTGTATCTACTAAATACCAGGTGAAACCATCTTGTTCAAATTCTTCTTTAATAACAAGAGGAGCTGTTAATTGAGTTTCAACAATATCATTTTCTACATTTGATTTAATTAATCCAGCACCTGTTAAAAATTGCATAGAACTAGGTGCTAAATTATTAACATATGCATAATGAGCACAGGCTCTTGTACCATTTCCACACATAGATGCATCGCTTCCATCACTATTATAAAATAACCACTCAAAATCTGCTTCATTATTTGGAATTAATACTATTAAACCATCAGCTCCTATTCCTTCTGTTCTATTACAAAGTTCAATTGCTTCAGAGGAATAGTCTTTTTTTATAAAAGTGTGAAAAATTACAAAGTCATTTCCACTTGCAGTGTATTTTGTGTAGGTCATATAATTTCTCCCATAATTCGTTCAACTTCGGCTTGAAGATGTTTCAAGTTTTTTGAATTATCTATTACCATATCGGCTAGATGTTTTTTTTCTTCTATATCCATTTGGTTAGAAATTTTTAACTTAGCTTCGTCTTCATCAATATTATCTCTTTTCATTAATCTTTGAATTTGAATATCTTTTGGAGTATAAATAACTAAAGATTTAGGAATTGGATAATTCATCTTTTCAAAGAATAAAGGAATATCAACAAAATATGGTTTATTTTGTTCTTCAAATATTTTTGATTCTTTAATAATTTCTTGTTTAATTAGAGGATGAAGTAGGGCTTCAAGCTTTAGTTTATTCTCTTCATTTGAGAAGATAATTTTACCCAGTTCTTTTCTTATAACTTTCCCATTCTCAACATACTGTTCTCCAA
>Ga0105357_10001301_pt1 | contig 13414 bp, 10 predicted proteins | sample GOMGulsemesocosm_4_FD_83660 | JGI IMG/M metagenome (GOLD analysis project Ga0105357, IMG submission 83660) | Methane-oxidizing microbial communities from mesocosms in the Gulf of Mexico - GOM15B Gulf of Mexico | ecosystem: Environmental > Aquatic > Marine > Cold seeps | place: USA: Gulf of...
AACAAAGTATTTATACTCAATCATTATATCACTTTGATACAACGGTATTAGATGTATCGTACCGATATATGTGGGATGACTGGAAAATAACATCTCATACAATCGACTCGCGTTTTAGAATTCCACTGGGGGATAGTTTCGGCAGGGAAAGTTATTTGCAGCCACACCTCAGGATTTACCAACAAAGTGCCGCGAGTTTTTATCGTCCTTTTTTAGTAGAAAACAATATTTTACCAGAATTCGTCAGTGCTGATTATCGTATAGGAGAGATGACAGCTTTCACTGTTGGAATAAAATACGGTATGTTAGTTAACAACGGTCATGAATTATCATTTAGGTTGGAGTATTACCGTCAAACAACAACAGATGCTGGTTTTAATGAACCCGGTGTCTTGAAAGATGTTGAACTTTATCCAACAGTTGACGCTATTATCGCCCAAGTAACATACTCCTTTTAGTAACTGTTTTACTTGTCGCTGTATAGCCCATTTTTTTGTCAAAAGTAATAAATGCCCCCGTCAACTCCGTACTTTTTTCTTTAAATCGAACCATACAAATTAAAGCTTAAACGTACAATTTTTTGTTAAAGAGAAATGTTTGATTAAAAATATCAGAACGATTAACGTAGAAAAACACAAAGACAGCTATAGTATTTCTTTTAATGCGATGGCTAGTCCTTGCGAAGTTATTGTACAAACAACGGATAAGCAGTTAGCTTCTAATCTTGGTAATATTGTGGCAACCGAGGTTTGGCGTATTGAAGATAAATATAGTCGCTATGATCACAATAGCCTCTGTAGTGCTATTAATAGAGAAGCTGGCCAATCTGTTGCTATTGATGAAGAAACCTATCTATTATTAACTTTTGCCGATCATTGTTATCAATTAAGTGATGGTCTATTTGATATTAGCTCTGGGGTTCTGAGAAAAATTTGGACTTTTCATGGAGGGAGTGTTCAAAGTAGTGAGTTTCCTTCACAAACACAAGTTAGCGCAGCTTTATCTATGGTCGGCTGGAAAAAAATTCACTTTGATCGCCAGCAAATAACCTTGTCTAAGGGAATGGAAATTGACTTTGGCGGTATAGGCAAGGAATATGCAGTTGATCGCAGTATTATTTTAGCTAAGCAGTTAACCAGTGCTCCCGTATTAGTTAACTTAGGCGGAGACCTAGCCGTAACTCGGCCACGCCTTAATAATGAAACATGGCAAGTGGCTATAGAACACCCAGACCTTGATAGTACGCTAGGCACAGATAACCCTACTGATATGATCGTTTCACTCAAATCTGGTGCACTTGCCACTAGTGGTGATGCGAAACAGTTTCTAATAAAAGACGGCATACGATATGGGCATATTTTAAATGCCAAAATTGGTTGGCCAATAGCTATGGCACCTCGCTCAATAACTGTTGTATCACCGCATTGCATTCAAGCAGGAATATTAGCAACGTTAGCATTATTACAAGGGGCTAATGCTGAAAGTTTTTTAACCGAACAAGAGATTAAGTTTTGGACAAGGAGATAACATGCGAATACATTTAGTAGAAAATGATATGCCACTTGCAACAGCGTTGCAGAAATTCCTTCGAATACAGGGATTTGTTGTTAATCATGTTAACCAAGGAAAATTAGCATTGAGTGCTTTATCTTTCATGTTAAGAAATGGTCACTCTTGATTTAGGTTTACCTGATATCAAGGGGTTCATCGAAACCCCAAGTGAATTCAGTTTTTGAGTTCACATGGGGGATAGTTACCAGCAATGAAAGTAAGTTAATTATTGCGCTCAACTATTGTTCTAAGTAATAACCAATATGCTGATGTAATCTGACTAACATTTCTTCTTTATCGTTAACAAAATCTAGTGTTTGTGCAAAAGAGCGTAATGCTAATTCAATTTGATTAACAAATTTACCGTAGCCATGAGAGGTTTTATTTTGATCGCAGGCAACAAAAACCAGTTGAATAGTGTCAACCAATTTATCTGAACTCCACTTACAAGTATAACCGCCACTCGTATGAGCAGGATTGTAACCTAACATGAGTAATTCACCACTGGCGATTACATTTTCGTCTTTAGCACTTCTTACTATAGGTACTAAACCATTGGCAATAACAGCGCCATTATTTAAATTATGATTCTTGGCTGAACTAATAAATGCATCTGCTATTAGGTTGTAAAGTTCGTTATATTGCTCGCTGGAATCCTCATCAATGCTCACTAATGAACGAATGCGGCGATTAATCGGAAAATCTACTACTGCATAAGTGAGCGCATCATTGTTTGCTGGTATATCTAGTTCATCTGTCGCATATCTATTTGTGATAGAACGAAACTTATGTACTTGCTTACCTTCTAAACCTTTATCTTTTGCAAATAAATCATAGGTTAAGTGCTGATGGTCACAAACGCGCACCTTGTACATGTCTAATTCTAGCGCTTTAGCAAAATCACCTATGGCTTGTTTTACTTGTTGGTGGAATTTTGCTGATTGAACACGTACATCATCACCATTAGCAAGAAAAAGTAAGGTGATTTTTTTAGTTCTTTTTTGTCCATCAAAATAACTATTTTGGCTAGTATGGTATTGTGGGTTGTATAAAAATAGTAACTGCTGCTCAGTTTGTGAAGTCATTTTCTCAGGACTAAAACGAACACGAGCAAATTTATCATTAGCAATAAACTGACAGTTTTCAAGATTTAAATTATCACAAACATTAAAGTAAATTTTAGATAATTCTTGATAAAACTTTGTATAGGGCTCAAGAGCATTCTCATCTATTAAATTACTGTACTTGGCAATTAATTGATCAGTTAAAGCAAATTTGACCATTAAATATTGGTTTTCTCGAGCAGAAGATGGAATGTAAACCTTGTGCTGGGCATTTCTCATACGTGAAATAGACATCTTAATACCTTGTTGGGTAAATAAATAATTGTAAAACTATACTAGATTATATATATACGAAGAGTGATGTAAATCAATTTTGACTAAATATTTAGTTACAAACTTATATCTTATATTTATCAATAAATAGACTTGTAATCTCATTGATTTTAACGCATCGTTACAGCAATTATTTTGTTAAAGTTTAAAGAATTATTTAAAAATGAAAAAATTAAAAAATGAAGCAGAGTTGTTAAAGAAAGCGTTAATTATTGGTGAAAAATATGCAATAAATAGAGGCTACAAGAGTTTTTCCGCCACCAATTCAGCTAAAGAGAAAGTAGAAAGTTTATATCGTTTATTAGTTAGTGATAAATTAATACAGCCACTAGCCGTTGATAATGAAGATCAGCCAAATATGAAACATAAATTAGCGTTATGGATTGCTAAACAATTACCTGAAGGTCATGCTTTATTAAATTAGTTCATCTCAAACAATGTCAGTTTTGTCATAATTTGACATGAGTTAGCCATAATCTCAGCCCTGTAAAAACATAATTTACCTTCATGATATAGCTTTATTCCCTGTAGAGCTTTAGCATGAAAGGTACAATCTATTTCACACAATCACATAGTTCATTTATCTGCATTGTTATTTGGGTTTCTTTACTTCATTTAATCATTATAGGTAAAGTTGCCGCTCAAGAACTTGAAACAAAAAGTATTCCATATCAAGATATTAGCTCTGGAAGTTTGTACTTTAAAAGTAATAATAGTTATTTCCCTGCATTAACACAAAATAGTAATTATCAAGTGAATGTTAATGGTTTACTTGCGCGAGTTAACTTTACGCAAACCTTTAAGAATTCAAGTAATGATTTCTTAGAAGCTGTTTATGTTTTTCCACTTATTGATGATGCTGCGGTAGATTCAATGGTAATGGAAATAGGTAAACGACGTATCATTGGCAAAATTAAAGAAAAACACCAAGCACAAAAACTATATAGAAAAGCTAAGAAGCAAGGTAAAAAAGTAAGTTTGGTTTCAGAGCAGCGTCCCAATTTGTTTATCACAAAAATTGCCAATATAGCACCAGGCGAAATAATTAAAATATCATTGAGTTACTTACAATCTGTAGCCCTAAATGATGAAACATTTGCATTACGAATCCCGTTAACACTTACACCTAGGTATATTCCTTTACCACAGATAAACAGTAGTGAAGATAAAGGCCATCCATACATTGATAATTCAGTGAAAATTTCAAAAATAAAATCACATGGCTGGGCAATGAATAACGCTAGAGTAACTGATGCGAGTGAAATTACTCCTTTTCAAAAGAGGGATGAAACTATAAACAGCCAGAAAAATACAAACCCTCAACAAACGGTTACGATAGCGATTAATTTAAATAGTAGTTTTCCACTTACACAAGTTATTAGTCGGTATCATAAAATTAATAAAATGCAATTTAAGGATAATCTTTCAATAACACTTGCAGATAAAAATACGCTCCTCAACCAAGATTTTGTTTTACAGTGGAAATTAACCCAAGGCAAGGTACCTAAAGCTGCATTTTTTCAACAGTCAGATCATGGTCAAACACAAAATGATTATCAATATGGCTTGTTAATGTTGATGCCTCCTAAACGTGTTCATGCTCAAATAATTACCAAGGAAGTTGTTTACATTATTGATACGTCTGGATCAATGGGCGGTGTAGCGATAAGGCAAGCAAAGCAATCACTCATTACTGCACTTGATTTCTTAAACCCTAATGACAGTTTTAACATTATTTTTTTTAATGATGATACCCAGAGTATTTTTAGATATAGCAAGCTTGCGAACACAGGCAATATTGCACAAGCTAAACATTGGCTTTCAAATTTAACCGCAGGTGGTGGAACAAATATGTATCCCGCGATTGAACGAGCCTTACAACCCTCACAAAGTGATAATTCCTATCGACAAATTGTTTTTATAACCGATGGCAGTGTGGGGAATGAAGATGAGTTATTTGATTTAATTGACAGGAAACTTGCTAAGACTCGTTTGCATACTATTGGTATAGGATCGGCACCCAATGGCTACTTCATGTCTCAGGCAGCAAAAATAGGGCGCGGTACTTATCGCTATATCGGCAGTATCAATGAGGTAAATGGTCAAATGACCGAATTGTTTAGCCAAATTAGCAAGCCGTTAATGAAAAATATCGAATTAACTTGGCCTATAGAACAGGTGGAAATGTTTCCTCAAGAAATTCCTGATCTTTATTTTGGCCAGCCCTTGTTAATAAGCGCGCGTTGGCCAAAGGATGTTGATAAAGGTATAAAACAAGTTATTAATGTCTCTGGAAAGTTAGCCTCCACCACTTGGCAAGAACAGGTTGATATTACTAATGGAGGGAAGGAAAATGTTAAAGAAGGATCAAGCGCAAACGTTGTCGATAATGGGGTTTCTCAGTGGTGGGCTAGAGAAAAAATAAACCATTTAACATTATTACATCGTCGAAGCTCTGCACAAAATAAAGCTGAGCGTGAATTTCAAATAACTCAATTAGCATTAAAGCATCAAATAGTATCTCCCTATACAAGTTTTATTGCCATTGAGGAAGTAGTCAGCCGAAAAACAAATAGGTTACTACAAAGTAAAAGTGTTAAAAATCTAATGCCTAAAGGATCAACTCAAGTCATTCCTTTAGCGAATACGGCTTTAGGGGTGGTTGGTTATTTTTACTTTGGTTTAATGTTAATTTTAGTTGCTATTTTTATACAAATACTGGCTAAAACATGTTTCTTAAATCCTAGTTAATTCTTATGCTAAAAGGAAAAAATGTAGCGCACTATGTTGCTTTTCTAGTTTTGCTAGCGGCTTTTACTAGCTTAGCGCACGGGGGATACTTAATGATTAAAGCCCAACTTGCCCAATATTTATTGCATAAAACATGGCAACAGCAAACAGTAGCTGAAGGTATCAAAAATAAGATTAGAGTCAAACCTTGGCCATGGGCCGATTTTTATCCTGTAGCTAAATTAAGTTTTGAACGCTTCAATATCACTCAGATTGTATTAAATAATGATTCAGGACAAGCTTTGGCATTTGGCCCAGGGATTAATCAACTCAAGGTAACAAAGAGTGAAGGGGAAAACACAAGTGTTGTAGTTATTTCTGCACATAATGATACCCATTTTAGTCTTTTAAACGAGTTAACATTAAACGACAGCGTAACGTTAACCTTTAAAGCAGGAAGAACTCAGACATTTAAGGTCAACAATACCGCTATTATGGATATTAAAACAGAGCAGTTAGTCTTGTTTAATAATGATGGAGAAGAATACGATTATCAAGATAAGAAGCCCTCTATTAAAGAGCTTGTTTTGGTTACGTGTTACCCATTTTATAGTGCCAATGATGAAACCACATTAAGATATATAGTTTTCTTGAGTTAATTGTTAATGCCTGACCGATAACACATTCTAATAAGTATTGTTTAAACCTTGTCGTTTTTCTACTCTGTTCATCCCGTATTAATTCATTTTACTTAAGTAACTCTGGATAGCGAGGAGTAAAATCTGACAACTGCTTTTCATAACTTTTCCATCGTTCAATGGAATCTTTGTAGATGTTCTGGCGAGCCTGCCAAACACTGGCTGTATGAATTGAAGCAACACTCTGTTCAAGAGGTTCTACTGTTAGTTGCTTGAGACCCGTATATTCACACAGTTGATCAATTATCTTTTTGGTATCCGTCACCATGTCATCATAGCTAATGGTTAATATGTCTATATTCTGATGACGCCAGTGTTGCATCATTTCAGAGTATAACGAATAGTACTGTGCTATATCGTTTAAGTCATAACTGAAGTCCATGTTAGTGTGTGCGAAATTCTGAAAATATATGGATAGGCAAATATCCATGGGATTGCGAGTGCAATGAATAATTTTGGCTTTTGGGAACAACATTTTGATTAAGCCAATGTTAGCGAAATTTAAAGGATTTTTATCTAGTGTATGCTGATAATCATTATAATTAGCGCTGACAGATTCCAGATATTGTTTACAATAATAGTCTACCGCCTGGCCAGGAATGTGGGATAAAACCTCAGGAAAAATAACTTTGTTTCCCGTAGAGTCTTCAATATGTTTTGGGAACAAATCGAGTGTTTCTAGTTCACCAGCGCAAAACACCTGATCATTACTTGAAAAAATTCTTTCAAGTAATGTTGTGCCTGATCGAGGCATACCAACTATAAAAATGGGTTCATAAGTGTTAGAAGTCTTTTTCTGAAGCTGGTTAATTTGTTGTTCGCTGAAATAATTCTTTAGCTTTTCAAATTGTTGCTTAACGCTATTGATATCAAAGGGTTTAGCGAGCATTTTTTTTCGTTGTTGATTAGCTGTTTTAAAGAATTCAAATGCCTGATCAAATTTAGACAGATCATCATTGATTTTACCAAGAGAAAAATTTAAAACTGTCGAGGTTTCGATGCTCAGTCCTGTTTTCAGAGCATCAGTAAACTGTTTGATAATTTCACTGTCATCTGTACTGAATTTTTTTGATGTAGCAATACCTTGATAAGCAGCGGCATTGTTAGGATATTTCGATAGCGCAAGAAGATTGTATCTTGTCGCCTCATTAAACTCCCCCAGAGAATGATGCAATTTTGCAATTTTTGAAAGCGTAGCTACGGTATATGACTTTTTTTCTATCGCTAAAGCGTAAGCGTCAAGTGCTGCCGAATCAGCACCAATTGCAGTTAAATAGGAGGCCGCTGAGTTATGGATTTCTAGATTGTCTGGATATTGCTTTAGCAATGCTAAAAGAGTAGTTTCAGCAAGATCAATTTGCCTGTTATGGCCATAAATTTCGGCAAGTAGGGTATAGGCATCAACACACAAAGGGTCGCTTTTTATACAGTCATTAAGTATTGAAATGGCTGATGTGGTGGCTTTCATCTTATCATGAAGCAACGCAAGCCTGACCTGTAATGCAGACGATTTTTCAATCGCTGAACGATATTGATTTAAAACTTCGATTCCCTGTTGAAAATAACCTGAATCAAGTAAAAGCTGAGTAATCGACAACAAAAAAGAGGGTTTATCATCCGTTTCACTGAATGCCTTTTGGAAATACTGGAAGGCTTCATTGGTTTTTTTTTGTTGCCATAATAAGAGGCCTTTTTGATATGAATTTTGTGCTGAATTGGGACTATTACTCAAAGTTGATTACTTTATCTATTGTGCGAATATCCGTAATATAAACGCCCTATGCGATATAATCAATCTATCGTGTGAACAATAAAAGAATAAACTTCTTCCTGTCGAGCCTATGGCAACATAATCCTTATTTTGTAGTCCTTTATTTCTCAAAATCTTTATAATTAATGAGAATGTCGATTAAAATTCACTCATTATGTTAACGACACATATTCTTTAAAATGACTCCTGCATAACGCTTGATACCGCTCATTACCGCCAACTTCCACCTGCTCACCACCTGTCGCAGCTTTACCGTCACAATTTAAACGAATAACAAAGTTGGCTTTGCGGCCACAATGACAAATAGTTTTTAATTCAACGAGTTTGTCAGCCCATGCAAGCAATGCGGCGCTACCTGTAAAAGTTTGCCCTAAAAAGTCGGTACGAATTCCATAGGCTAAAACAGGAATATGTAAATTATCAACTATGTCAGTTAATTGATTGATCTGCCTTTTTGTTAAAAATTGCGCTTCATCAATTAACACACAAGCAATTTTATCCTCACGTTGCATAGCGGTAATTTCAGCAAGTAAATCAGTTTCTGCAGTAAACAATTGAGCATCGGCATTGATACCTAATCGAGAAGAAACTTTACCTTTTGCATACCGATCATCAATTTGAGCGGTATAGAGTACTGTTCGTAAACCACATTCATTATAATTGTATGAGGATTGCAATAAATGTGTAGACTTTCCTGCATTCATTGAAGAGTAGTAAAAATAGAGCTGTGCCATAGACGATTTCTTAGTTTTATTTAATACCAATTTGAATAAATATCTTCCAAATTCAGAACTTTATCAACTTGGTATAATTAACTCACTACAAAAATTATGTAGTGAGTATTCAGGTTTTTATAATTATTTATGCACCATAAGGCACCCAGACATTTTTTATTTCTACTGCATGTCGTAAAAATAGATCACTATTTATTTGTTCCTCGGATGTCCAGTCATACAACTTACCATGATTAACCCAAGTTCGTTTCATTGTGGCAGCAGATTCAAATTCAACGAACTTACTTCCTTGGGCTGTTCCCCAATACCAAAAACCATCTACGTCGTAGTGTTTTGCTAGTGTATCAGTTAATGATTCTCTATCACCTGTGATGATGTTGATTACACCAGCAGGTACATCGGAGGTATTAAGTATTTGATAAAAGTCTGTCGCTAATAAAGCCGTTTCTCTTGATGGTACTACAATAACTCGATTTCCCATCGCTATTGCAGGCATAATAGTAGATATCAAACCTAAAAAGCCAGCTTCTTCAGGGGCAACAATAGCAATATTACCCAGAGCTTCTTTCATTGCTAACGTAACAATTCGTTGAGGAGGAACATGTATTTGACCTTCGTATTTGTCTGCCCAAGCAGCAGCTGAAAAAATTCTATTAATGGCTAAATTAACTTCATTTTCAGCATCTTTTGATGATTTACCTGTTAGTTGACAAATTCGGTCTGCAAACTCTGTTGCTCTACTTTGTAGGTTTTCTGCTATAAAATAGATAACTTGGGCTCTATTATGAGCAGCAGCTCCAGACCATGTAACTGCTTTATTAGCAGCTTCTACGGCATTTCTAATATCTTTCCTGCTACCGTCAGGGATCTCAGCAATGTGAACTCCTGAGGCATCAAAAACAGGTAAACTGTAGCCACTGTCTGGACGAACTTGTTTACCACCAATAAATAATTTAGCAGTTTGATCAATTGATATGGCCGGGTTAGCGTTTTTGGTGGTCTTTTTGCTTTCTTTGGCCTTTGTTGTTTTTGTTGTTAGTTTGGTTAGCCATGATTCTTGAATATATTCAAAAAGTCCTTCTTTGCCACCTTCACGCCCAAAACCCGATTCCCGATATCCGCCAAAGCCAGCTCCAGCATCGAAAAGATTCGTACAATTTACCCAAACCACTCCTGCTTTTATTTTTGGTGCAACATCTAAGGCAACATTGATATTCTCAGACCAAACACTGGCCGCTAAGCCATAACGACTGTTATTTGCTATTTGCACCGCTTCCGCAGGGGATCTAAAAGTCATTGCAGCTAAAACAGGTCCAAAGATTTCTTGTTGAGCAACAGTTGATGCAGGTTCAACATCGGTTAAAAGTGTCGGAGGATAAAAGCAACCGTTTTTATCATCAATAGAGTTTGCTTGATGTAATGTTGCCCCTTCAGATACTCCTAATGCGACCATCTCCTTAATTTTTGCTAATTGACTAGCATCTATAATTGCACCAACGTCGATATTTTTTGATAAGGAATCACCAATTACCAGTTTTTTCATGCGTGCAACTAATTTACTTGTCAATTCATCAGCAATAGATTCCTGCATTAATAACCGTGAACCAGCACAACACACTTGTCCTTGGTTAAACCAAATGGCGTCAACTACACCCTCAACAACACTATCTAAATCTGCATCTTCAAAAACAATAAATGCAGACTTTCCACCAAGTTCTAAGGAAAGTTTTTTTCCTGTTCCTGCTGTTGCTTTACGAATGAGGCGGCCTACCTGAGTAGAACCAGTAAATGCAATTTTATCAATGTTGTCATGTTCTACAATGGCTTGCCCAGCCTTGCCATCACCTAAAATTAAATTTAAAACGCCTTTGGGAAGTCCTATTTCATCACAAATTTGTGCAAATAATACAGCCGTTGCTGAGGTGAATTCTGCTGGTTTTAATACTACGGTATTTCCCATTGCTAAAGCCGGTGCTACTTTCCATGCCAACATTAACAATGGGAAGTTCCATGGAATAATTTGCCCTACAACGCCTAAAGGCTCAAAACCTTTAAACTCAGTAGACATAATTTGAGCCCAACCGGCATGATGATAAAAATGACGAGCAACAAGGGGAATATCTATATCTCTTGATTCACGTATAGGTTTGCCATTATCTATTGTTTCTAATACGGCAAACAAACGACTATGTTTTTGAATTTGTCTAGCAATAGCATATAAATACTTTGCTCTGGCGTGTCCTCCAATCGCGTACCATTGCTTTTGAGCTTTTCTCGCCGCTAGTACTGCTTGGTCTACATCTTCAGCACTACCATCAGCGACATTAGCAATGTGAATGCTATTTGCGGGGTTGTTTGAATCGAAGTATTTATTAGATTTTGGCTTTTGCCATTTACCATTTATATAATGATTAAAGGTATTATTTAAGTTTGCTAACCACTCTTGTGCTACGTCACTGTTTTCTGATGCGCTGCCGTATTCCATAGTAGTAAATATCTCTTTGATTGACATAATGAGTTCTCTTCCTGCTCTTTAATTGAGCATGATTAATTTAAAAATAGGGTGATTAACTGATTGCATGTCTGTGACTTGCTGAGTAACAGCCAGTAACATAGTGCTCTAATTGACGTTCAATATCGCCAAGTAAGCTACTTGCACCAAATCTAAATAAATGAGGCTCTAACCATTCATTCCCTAATTCTTCTTTCATTAAAATCATAAATTCAATTGCTTGTTTAGCCTTTTGAATTCCTCCAGCGGGTTTGTAACCAACTTTAACTCCTGTTAATTGGTAATACGCACGAATAGCTCTAACCATCACTAAGCTAACGGGGAGGGTGGCATTAACGGGTTCTTTACCTGTGCTTGTTTTTATAAAGTCTGCACCAGCCATCATGCAAACCCAACTTGCTTTAGCAACGTTAGTAAATGTTGCTAACTCACCTGTTGCTAGAATAGTTTTAATATGAGCATCACCACAGGCAATACGAAAAGCTTTAACCTCATCATAAATACCTTGCCAATCACCGGTAAATATTTTTTCACGACTAATAACAATGTCTATCTCTTTAGCACCTTCATCCACAGATGCGGTGATTTCACTTATCTTAATTGGTAAAGGGGATTGACCTGCTGGAAAACCTGTAGATACCGCAGCAACAGGGATATTCGTTCCTTTGAGTGCTGTAACAGCGGTGTTTATCATATTATGGTAAACACAAACGGCACCCGTGGTAATGTTTAGGTCAGTAGCATCGAGTGCCTCAAGTAAATCTTTGCTGAGAGGTTGCTTAGCTTTTTGACACAAACGTTTAACTTTTCCTGGAGTATCATCACCAGATAGCGTTGTTAAATCTATGAATGAAATAGCTTTTAGTAACCATGCTGCTTGATGTTGTTTTTTTACTGTTCTTCTAGAAACTATTGTTGCTGCTCTACGTTCTACAGCACTTCGGTTAATGTTTATAGAATTTATAAAACCTAGATCAAATGGCATACCCGCATTACGCACGTCATGCTCATTGGATTGATCTGTTTCTTTGGTTGTTTTTTTATTAGTTGACATATAGCACCTAATTTTATTTGTTTAGACAAAAAAGTTATCAAAAAAATTTCTACTTTCAATCTTATGATGATTAATAAAGTAGGGAATCGAGATTCTGCTGAGCATTTTTGAAGCCAAAATTGTTTAGCAGTATCAATAATTTTTATTTAATTAATTTTCTATTTACATATATAAAACCAATTTTATTCTCCTAAAGCATATCGAAATAGGGAACAGTGAGTCATGAAAAGTTTAACGCTTAGTATAGTATTAAAGAGATAAAAACACGCCAGCAATTGCCGCGCTCATTAAATTAGCCAGTGTGGCAGCAAGCATCGCTTTCATACCTAGTTTGGCAATGTCTTGCCTTCTATTTGGCGCCATTGAACCAATACCACCGAGTAAAATAGCAATTGAAGATAAGTTAGCAAAGCCACATAATGCAAAGGTTATTATTGCTTGAGTTGGAGCACTTAAGCTGTCTTTGATTTCAACAAAGTTAACGTAAGCAAAAAATTCATTTACGACAATTTTCTGGCCTATAAAACTACCAGCTTGCAACATTTCAGCACTTGGAACACCAATAATGTAAGCGAGAGGTGCAAATAAATAACCCAATAGCCATTCAATTGTGACGTTTTCAAATCCAAATAAACTTGCTGTGCCGCCAACGAGGGTATTTAGTAATGCAATAAGAGCGATAAAAGCTAATAACATTGCGCCAACATTCACTGCTAGTTTTAAACCTGATGCAGCACCGGATGCGGCCGCATCAATTACGTTAATAGGTTTTTCACCACTATCTTCAGTAATCACATCTTCTTGAGCGATTTTGTCATGTTCTGTTTCGGGCATGATGATTTTAGCCATTAACAGACCACCAGGGGCTGCCATAAAGGAGGCTGCGATCAAGTACTTTAACTCTATTCCTAAACCAGCATAACCAGCCAAAATAGAGCCCGCAACTGAAGCTAAACCTCCGACCATG
>Ga0105357_10001302_pt1 | contig 13412 bp, 9 predicted proteins | sample GOMGulsemesocosm_4_FD_83660 | JGI IMG/M metagenome (GOLD analysis project Ga0105357, IMG submission 83660) | Methane-oxidizing microbial communities from mesocosms in the Gulf of Mexico - GOM15B Gulf of Mexico | ecosystem: Environmental > Aquatic > Marine > Cold seeps | place: USA: Gulf of...
CTTCAATGCTCTTACTAAGATAAAAGTGAGGAATAGTTTGTTTAGACTTCACCATGGCAGCGGCAATTGCACTGCGCATTTGTGTTAGTTTAGCGCTAGTTTGCTTGGATTTTTCTGGTGATGTTTGTTTGCTTTTGTATTGAGGAACTTGTTCAATATCTTTTAGGATTACTGCACCGTTTGGACCACTACCAGTAATTGTTGATAAATCTAACTTGTTTTCTATTGCTATGACTTTCACTACAGGAGAAGCCAGAATTCTTGTTTGAATAACTTTGTTGCTTTGGCTGTGTAGTATATTCAACTTTCCCTGCGCTACTTGCTCTTTTATTACTTCATGCTGCTTTACTTCTTTTTGTTTTGGTTCTTTTTGCTTTGGTTGTTGTAATTTTTCTCTCAGCTGAATTTCATCTGTTGCTTGTTGTTCTACACCCACCTTTACGGGGAGTTCTTCTTCAGTTAATTCTAGCCTTGCTAAGACAGTACCTACAGGAACAGTTTTTACCGGTTGCACTAATAATTCAATAATAGTGCCGTCATAATACACCTCCATGTCTATGGCCCCTTTTTGCGTTTCAAGCACAGCAATCACCTGACTATTATGTACTTTTTCGCCAATATGAACTAACCACTCGACCAACATACCCTCAGTCATATCAGCTCCTAGCGACGGCATGGTAATCTCCTTGAATTGAGTCATCAGTATATACCCTTGATTATGTAGCGTTTACTGTTCACCATTAATCAAGCTTTGCGCACAACTAACAATTTGTGCAACCTGAGGTAATGCGGCTTGCTCTAAATGGCTTGGGTAAGGTATAGGAACTTCTTGAGTACAAATTCGTTGTACTGGCGCATCGAGATGCCAAAAAGCTTTCTCCATAATAATTGCACTGAGCTCCGCCGCTAAGCTTCCTGTTTTCCAGCCTTCGTCAATAATAATTACCCGATGAGTTTTCTCGACACTGGCAACAATAGCGCTTTTATCTAATGGCCTTAAGCAGCGTAAATCAATCACTTCTGCACTAATGTTTTGTGCTTGTAACTCAGACGCTGCCTGTAAAACTTTAGGTAAACTACCACCATAGGTAAGTAAGGTAATATCTTCGCCTTGTTTACGTACAATTGCCTTATCCATACTCGCTTCAGGTTGTTTAAATACCTCGCCTTCGCTATTTAATAACATCACATGTTCAAAAATGAGCACGGGATCTGGGTCTTGCATTGCTTGTATCAACATATGTCGAGCATCATTATGCGTAGCCGGACTCAACACTTTTAAACCGGGAATATGAGCATATAAGTTTTCCCAACTATGAGAGTGTTGTGCGGCAAGTTGTAAGCCTGCACCACAAGCCATGCGAATAACCAAAGGCACATTCACTTGACCACCAGACATATGTCGTATTGTCGCGGCGCTATTGACTATTTGATCCATCGCCAACAAACTAAAATTAACCGTCATCACTTCTACTATCGGTCTGACACCACCCAACGCTGCGCCTATGCCAACACCAACAAAACCCGACTCACACAAAGGAGCATCAATAATGCGCTCAGCGCCATAATGTTCAAAAAGCCCTTTACTTACACCGTAACAACCGCCATAGCGCCCAACATCTTCACCGACTAAAAATACACGTTTATCGTCGGTAAGGCTTTGTTCAATACCTGCTCGCAAAGCTTCTCTATAGCTCATTTTTTCGCTCGTACCCATCTCAAGCGAATTGCTTCTATTGGTAACTTTTGGGGGGCTATACACATCTTTAGTAAGGTCTGCTATCGACTCTAATTCTCCTTGTTCAGCAAACTTTATAGCTTCGCTAATTTCGTCTTTAATTTTTGCTTCAATACCGGTCAGCTCATTATCATCTAATTGATAGTTCTGTTTTAGCCATTTAGTTAATTGCACAACAGGGCCATGTTCTTTCCATTGCTCTACTTCTGCTTTGTCGCGGTATAATTGCCCATCAAAACTTGAGTGCCCACGAAACCGATACGTTTTACATTCTAAAAAATAGGGCTTGCCTTGAGTTCTAATAAAATTAACGGCTTTAGCCGCTGCGGCTTCAACATCTACAACATTCATACCATCGACTTGTTGTGAAGCTATTTGGTAACTTTTTACTTTGTTAGCAATATTAATTTCTGACTCCGACAGTGCTAATGCAGTTCCCATGGCATAACCATTATTTTCACAAACAAACAACACAGGTAAACCCCATAATGCTGCAAGATTAAGTGCCTCATGAAACTCACCTTCTGCAACAGCACCTTCTCCAAAAAAGCATACTGCCACATCAGTTTTTTCTTGTGTTGACGCTAATCTTTTATTCGCCATTGCCAAACCCGCCGCTAACGGTAATCCACCGCCTACAATGGCATTACCTCCATAAAACCTCTTATCTTTATCAAACAGGTGCATTGAACCACCACGGCCTCTACTACAACCATTGGTACGCCCATACATCTCAGCCATCACTGATTTCATTGACAAACCTCGCGATAGAGCATGGCCATGCTCTCGATAAGTTGCGACAATTTGATCTTGTGGTGACAATGCTGACATTACGCCAACGGCAATAGCTTCTTCACCAATATATAGGTGCAAAAAACCCCGTATTTTCTCTTGAGCGTAAAGCTCTGCACATTTTTCTTCAAACATACGAACACGTAACATCTGCTTTAATTGCTCAAGCAGATGTGTTTTGTCGAGGTGTATTTTATCATTCATTTTCAATCACCTAGCTCTAGCTTTCATCACTCTCTAAAGTGGAAATATCACCTTCAGGCAAGTTAAGTTCTCTCGCCTTCAACAAACGACGCATTATCTTGCCACTGCGAGTTTTAGGTAAGTTTTGACGAAACTCGATTTCTTTCGGCGACACTGCCGCCCCCAACCTTTTGCGAGCAAAACCTTTTAATTCTTTTTTTAACACAGCTAAGTTGCTATCGCTCATGTCTACATTAGGTTTTAACGCAACAAAGGCTTTTACCAGTTCTCCAGCCAATTCATCAGGAATACCTATCACGCCCACTTCAGCAACGGCTTCATGTTCCATCAAGGCACTTTCTACTTCAAAAGGGCCAATTAAATGTCCTGATGACTTAATCAAGTCATCAGCACGACCAACAAACCAGAAATAGCCCTGTTCATCTTTCATGGCTAAATCGCCCGTTAAATACCAACCATTGCTAAAGCACTTTTTATATTTTTCATCTTTATGTAAATAAGCACGAAACATAGAGGGCCAACCCTGCTTTAAAGCTAATTCACCAATAGCCATACTTTTGGTTACAGGTACGGCTTCATCTTGATCATTTCGTTGTACAATTGATGCTGTTATACCCGGTAGCGGTAATCCCATAGAGCCAATTTTAATGGGTTGGCTAGCAAGGTTTGCGATCATGATGGCCCCTGTTTCTGTTTGCCACCAATTATCATGAAAAGGCAAGCCAAGTACTTTCTCACTCCAACGTACGGCTTCAGCATTTAAAGGCTCACCAACACTGGCAATAAACGTAAGTGCCGACAAATCATATTGTGCTCGAATTTCAGCACCCGCACGCATTAACATGCGAATAGCGGTTGGCGCGGTATACCAAACAGATACTTTTTGCTCCTGTAAAATTCGATACCATCGCTCTACTTCAAATTCAGCTTCGTCTACAATTATGGTGACGCCAAGGCAAAGTGGCGCGATAATTCCATATGAGGTTCCGGTTACCCATCCAGGATCAGCAGTGCACCAGTAGATATCATCTTGTTTTAGGTTTAGCGCATATCTAGCCGATGTTTCATGGGCAATCACAGCTTGGTGTACATGAACCACGCCTTTAGGTTTACCTGTTGTGCCACTAGTAAAATGGAGTAGTGCCATATCGTCAGCATGAGTTCTAGCACATGGATAACTAGCGTCGGCTTTAGTGAGTAACTCAGATAACCAATGACACCCTTTATCTAACGGTTCACGGCTTGATGCTGAGTGGTTTGAAATACTAGGGCTGTCAATAAATAAAATGGCGGTAAGCATAGGTAAATCATGCCACCAACGTGCAACCTTTTTACGATACAGGCTTTTTGTCGTGATTAAAATATTCGCTTCGCCTATTTCCATACGAGAACGTATAGGCTCTGGTCCAAAGGCAGAAAATAATGGTGTAAAAACACCACCAAACTTTAGTGTACCTAACGCAGCAATATATAGTTGAGGCAAACGTCCTGCTAGGCTGAAAACCCTTACTCCCATATTACTCCCTAACTGCTGTAATACGCTGGCAAAACGACTGGTTTGCTGTGATAATTCGCCGTAGGTAAATTCAGTTACCGACTCGGTTTTAGAAAGCCACCTAAGCGCAACTTTATTTTCTACTGGAGTATTTAAATGCTTATCAATTGCCTGATGACAAATATTGAGTTGTTGCTTTGAGGGCGTGTGCCAAGCAAAATCATCACAAACGCTATCATAATCACTGAGGTTTGCTTGCCTTGCGATGCTAATGGGTTTATTGATTATACTTTTTGTTATATCCGTCATAAGCAATGGTTCAATGATTCAATTCGCCGAACGATGGTGAAAGTATAGTATTTAGTCGAGCATTTGCTTAGCTCTTTAGTGATCTACATCAATTAAAAAACGAATAAAAAACGAACATGAAATTATTAGGTTTGAGTTGTTATTATATGGCGAATAAATAGATAATTAGCCATTGAATTATTAGTTTTTAATCGTACTAAGTCCCATCTTAAATCAAGAAACCCCACTTTATTGAGATTTACCAGAGCGTATTGATTAATACCGTTATTTAACATTAAGTTCTATTCTGCTATCTTCTGTAGTGTTCAACCGAATGAAAGCCTAATCAGTTATACAATTCGATGCCGTTAACAATCCCCTAACTAAACTTAGTAGCTAAAAATTATGAAAGAAAATCAAGGTAATATCGTAAACCAACCAAGTTTGCTGTGGCACGATTATGAGACTTGGGGTATTTCCCCTAAATTTGATAAACCATCGCAGTTTGCGGGGATCAGAACAGATTTAGATCTCAACATTATTGGTGAGCCTGAGATGTTTTATTGCCAACCACCGCAAGATTATCTGCCTCATCCAGAGGCTTGTTTAGTTACTGGTATTACGCCGCAAAAAGCGCAGCGTGAGGGGTTAATTGAGGCTGAATTTGCTAAACGAATTAACGACTTATTTAGCGTACCTAATACTTGTGTGGCTGGTTACAACAATATTCGCTTTGATGATGAGGTATCTCGCTACCTTTTCTACCGTAATTTTTTCGACCCTTATGCTCGTGAATGGCAAAATGGTAATAGTCGATGGGATATTATTGATATGGTGCGTGCCTGTTTTGCACTGCGTCCTGAAGGTATAAATTGGCCTACAATTGAACGTGATGGTGAGCAAGTAGTGAGCTTTCGTTTAGAGTTACTCACAAAAGCAAATGGTATTAGTCATGAATCAGCACATGATGCTATGTCTGATGTTTATGCCACTATTGCGATGGCTAAATTGATAAAACAAAAGCAACCAAAGCTGTATGACTTTATTTTTAACTTGAAACATAAAAAACAAGTGGCTGAATTACTTAACGTTGCCGACATGACACCTGTTGTTCATACCTCTAGTAAAATATCGTCATTGCATGGTTGTACTAGTTGGTTTGCGCCTATAAGTTATCACCCTGTGAATAAAAATGCAGTGATCTGTGTCGACTTAGCACAAGATATTACCCCCTTATTGAGTCTAACTAGTGAAGAAATTAAAGCACGGTTATACACTCGCCATGATGATTTAGCGCCCGATGAAAAGCCTATTCCTGTTAAGTTAATTCATATTAATAAATGCCCTGTTATTGCCCCAGCAAAAACATTATTACCCGAAAATGCTAAACGTTTAGCAATACCACGTGATTATTGTTTAGAAAATTTGGCCATATTAAAACACCATGCTGAGTTAAGAGATAAGCTGAGTGATGTTTTTGCTACTAATGATTTTGATAATAGCGATATTGATGCTGAACAAGCGTTATATGGTGGCAATTTTTTTAGTCACAGTGATAAAGCTCAAATGGATATTTTACGCAGTTTATCCCCTGAGCAACTTGGCAACCATCCGTTTAAATTCCAAGATGAGCGCTTATCCGTGCTTTTAACTAGATATCGTGCACGTAACTTCCCTCACACCCTATCTACTGATGAGCAACAGCATTGGCAACAATATTGTCAAAACAAGTTGCAGTTTGGTGGCAAAGGTATTTTAAGCATGGATGAATTTATGATAAAAATTGAAAACCTTGCTCATGAACATGAAGAAAACAAAAATAAAATGTCGGTTTTAAAAGCACTTTATGAATATGTTCAAGGAGGATAACTAAAAAGAGACAGAGGCGCCCAGGTGAAATGCACGAGGTTGACCACCAAAGAAACGGTAAGAGCCAAAGGCATAATCAGCGCGACTTGCATAGGCTTCATCAGTAAGGTTTTCAATACGAGCGAATAAATTGATCTGATCATTTAGTTGCATTGAACCTCTAAGTTGTAATAAATCATGACCAGCATAGGCATGCTCGTTGGCGGGGTCTAAATAATAATCCCCCATATGTAACCACTCTAACTCAAGTTTACTCTGTTCAGTGGCTTGCCAAGCTATTCTCACATTTGCTTGTTGCTCTGGTGCAGTGTCTACTTTATTGCCCTTAACTACGCCGCTGCTAGCGCGGTCAAATTCATACTCATGCTGGCCATAACTATAATTAACAGCAACACTTAACTGATCTGTTAAATCATAATTGATACTCAATTCAAGTCCTTTATGCGAGGTTTTACCGTCGGTAACATTTAACCCTTGAGCATCACGGAAAAAGAAATTATTTTTGTTCATGTTATAAACAACAACTTCATAAGTGAGTTTGTCGCTCACTCCGCGTAAACCAAGCTCTACGCTATCAAGTTGCTCTGACTTAATTTCACCTACCTGTTGTTGGTTTTGAAGTCGATACATATCGGAGGTTTGTGGTGCTCTAAAGCCTTGTGACCAACTGCCAAAATAAGCCATAGCATTATTTAGGCGATAATTAAAACCTAACTTAGTGCTGGTATTGTCAAAACTATCATTACTGTCGCTAGGGCGCTTAAATAGACATTCAATAGGTTCATCATTGTTATTTACACATGAACTACCGTCTGCTTTAGTCGTTCCATCGGCAATTAGATTATCATATTCGTATTTAGTCGCATCAAAGCGAACACTACCGGTAAATTTAAGTTGCTGTGTTAATTGCCAGTCAGCTTGAATATAAGGTGCAATTGTAGAAGCATCTACTTTATAGTCGTAATGCAGCCCTTGTTGGCGCGCTTTACCCCAACTATAACTATCCGCTTTTTGTTGTGTTTGCGTTAATTCGCCCTTTGTCATTTCCAAGTCAATACCCATCACTAAAGCAATATTTTCATCTACCTGCCAGTGATAGCTATTAATCATACCAATGCTGTAGTGACTATTCTCTTCAATCGCTTTTGAAGGGAGGTAATGTTGGCGAAATTCCATTTGGTTAATACGAAAATAAGGTGTCAGAGTAAAACTGCTATCATTACCTAACTCACGCTGCCAACTGGTAGCAATACGTACTGACGACCATTTACGATAGGCATCACTATCACAATTTTTTTCCATCGCATTACTGTCTTTGTAGAGGTGTTCTGCTGAGTAAGTTGAGCTATAGCAATCATTATCACCAGGAGATTCATAGCCGTTATCACCAGAAGATATAAAACCAGCCGTGTTTTGGTCAAGGACAAAGCCTGAAACGATGGTCTTAAACTGGTTATCTCCGTTTACATAATCATGGCGAAAGCCCAGCTTTAATGATTTAAAGTCACTGTTGTCACGGTAACCACCGTCATCAATGGCTTGAATGTTCCCACTAACACCTTGATTATCAAATTCTCTACCCACTGTGCCTTGAAGTTGATACCTGTTATTTGGCCCGACAATTAAGGTTACATCACCGCCATCACGTGGCTCCTTGGTTAATACATTGACCACGCCATGAACCGCATTTGAGCCATAAACCGCACTGGCAGGTCCGCGAATAATTTCTACTTCTTGTGCTTGAGCAAGGTTTAGCTCTGATAAACCATTATTGTTGGCAAAGCCTGCTGCGCGAGTAGCAATACCTTCCTCAAGGAATAAAAAAGCGCCCGCTGCGCCAGGGCCAGTTAAAACAGGCGAACGTATTGAGGGTAACGACTCCATACCATTATTAGTTTGAACATGAACGCCTGTTGCCCTGTTTAAAATATCACTAGGGTGAACAGCGCCAACTAAAGCAATATCCTCACTCGATATACGACTGATATTACCAGCTAAAGTTAGAAGGTTTGATTCTTGACGAATGCCAGTTACCACGAAAACCTCTGGCAATAAATCACTTTTATTTACTTTGGATGTTTGAAGAGTTTCTGTTGCTGCAGCGGCAGCGAAACTTGCGGTAGAAATACAGGCCAGAGTGAAAACAGAAATAGGCAGTCGTGGTAATCTTTTCATTAGGTTAGTATTTCCTTTAAGTTTGATCCATCATATAACTAGCAGTCATTTCTAGATAATTTAACGATAATTTAACGATTAGAATGTCTAAAGTTAGGGTTAAGCTATCAGTATCAATTATTTGCAACCTTAAACCTTGCTTAAAGTCTTTAGTTAGTATTTTGTACTATATAATAGTTGCAAAAAGCATAGAATGATATAAATCAACTTTACGCCAGCTAAGCTAGCACCTGTTGTTCAAAAAATTAGGGGTATAAGCAGTTATCTATTACAGACAGGAAGAAATTTGCGAAACGAGTTTCGAAAACTCGTCTCTTCTATAAGGCTCTAATTTAATAGGGCTCTATTTTAGTTTTCGCCTAAAAATTTTGACCCCTTTAATCCTTGAACCTGCTAATTAAGCTAGACGTATCCCAACGGTTACCACCACTTTCTTGAATTTCTTGATAAAAGCCATCCACCATTTTTGTCATCGGCAAAGGAACATCATTTTTCTTTGCTTCTTCAAAAACAATGGCCAGATCTTTACGCATCCAGTCAACCGCAAAACCAAAGTCATATTCACCAGCAAACATGGTTTTATAACGATTTTCCATTTGCCAAGAGCCTGCTGCACCTTTCGATAGGGTTTCAACTAAGATGTCAGTGTTTAATCCAGATTTTTCAGCAAAATTGAAAGCTTCAGCTAAGCCTTGTACCACACCAGCAACACAAATTTGATTCACCATTTTAGCTAACTGACCACTGCCAACATTCCCCATCAGCTGACTAAAACGCGCATAGGCAGCTATAATAGGCTGAACTTTAACAAAAATATCTTGGTCACCGCCAACCATCACAGTTAACAAACCGTTTTCTGCGCCGGCTTGGCCACCAGAAACTGGCGCATCAAGAAAGTATTGTTCTTGCTTTGCGGTAATTTCAGCTAACTCACGAGCTAACTTGGCTGATGCTGTGGTGTGATCAACTAAAATTCCGCCTTTAGGCATTCCCGCTAATATACCTTGTTCACCTAAAACCACTTGGCGAACGTCATCGTCATTTCCAACACAACAAAAGACTATTGCACAATTTTTAGCTGCAATTGCCGGCGTTTTAGCAGTTTCCCCTGAAAATTCAACCTGCCATTTTTCTGCTTTGGCATGATCACGATTATATACACAAACATCATGACCTGCTTTTTGTAAATGACCCGCCATTGGATATCCCATGACGCCTAAACCAATAAAGGCAACTTTCATTGAACTAATCCTTAGGTAAATCTTATAAAACTTGCGCTAAATTTGCTTATACTACAGTTAAATAAATTACAGGTGTTAATCTACTGGAAGTAAAGCAACAGTTTTAAATTCAATGCCCTGCCATCCAGTTTGCATGAAGTTTCGAATATTCGCGTGATCATCACCACTTGGATTAGCTAAAACATCCTCTCGATAATAACGTCCAAAACAAGCAAGCGTCTGTTGCGAGCTCAATTTATTTAACTGGGCAAAGAAAAAAATTTTACAAGAGCCTTCGTTGGTTCCTGCTTCATTGACAAGTTCGCCATTAGTAAAACATGCCGGCTGGTATTGATAATGGTCCGCAATAATCTGCATCACTTGCTCAAACTCTATCAAGGGCTCTTGTTGCTTAACTTGCAGAAGAAAAGTAGCTAAACTGTTCATTTTAGTGTCGTTCATGGCGAGTTATGATCCTTGTTTTAATTTTTCTTTCGCTGCTTCAACTTTAGAAAAATCTAAACCTAACTCGTCAACTGCTTCTTTAATTAGGTTAGGTTTAGTCATTACTATGCCCATAATTTCCTGTAACTTTTCACTTGGAATACCTAACTGTTGAATAACACCCATTGCCATTAATGGGTTCTCAGTTAATGTTTGAAAAAGCTCTTTAATTTTTTCGTCACTAATATTTAATTCTTTTAACATTTGAATAATTGGGTTCATTAACATTATTTCCGATGGATGGATGGTTTTAAAGCTAACTATTTTAATCAAAATAGCCTTGTTATGAAAGCAGCTATTTTGAATAATTTTACCTGCCTATGCACTTAGCTCAGGAAAACTTGTTATTCCTATTGCAAGGGGTAATTTATTACCCCTTGTCGGACTAAACAGTAAGTCCAACTTACCCAAGGCAGATTAACTAACACTTCAGTACTATTAGTCTACAGGAAACAATTCGTGATGCAGTCTTTCAACCACTTTATTAGCATCCTTTTCATTAACTAAAAAGCATAAATTATTTGCGCTAGCCCCGTGGCAAATTAATCGTATGTTAATATCATTAATCGCTTGAAATATACTTTGTCCTATTCCTTTAGCAAAATTTAAACCATTACCAATAACAGCCACTAATGATAAGTTGTGTTCTACCGTTACTTCACAAAGTTGTTCTAACTCTTCTACCACAGTAGAGGTAATTAAAGATTGCGTAGAGCCACTTGGGTTGTCAAACGTTAGCGCGATACTGATTTCACTGGTGGTGATCAAATCAACACTGAGTTCATGCTTTGCTAAAATACCAAACACTTGTACTAAAAAACCACTAGCATGTAACATAGCCGGGCTTTTTACTGTGACTAATGTTTGTTCTCGTCTAAGGGCTATTGAGCGATACGTTGGGTTAGACTCAACTTTTTGTTTTATTTGTGTGCCGCCTTTTTCAGGCTCTTTACTTGAACCAACAAATACCGGAATATTCTGACGCATAGCAGGAATTAGTGTTGCGGGGTGTAAAATTTTCGCACCAAAAGTGGCCATTTCAGCCGCTTCACCAAAACTAATTTCTTTAATGGCTCGTGCCTGTTCGGTAATACGTGGGTCTGTCGTAAAAATACCAACCACATCAGTCCAAATGGCTAAATTACTGGCATTTAATGCTTCGGCAAGTAACGCAGCACTATAATCTGAGCCACCTCGCCCTAGGGTTGTTGTTTCACCTAAACCGTCCTGTCCAATAAAACCTTGAGTTACCAATACTTGTTGTGGCAGTTTCAGAGCTAATACTTCATTACAAGCTGTTCTTAATTGCTTAATATCAACCACAGCTTTTCCATATAAGCTATTGGTTTTCATCACTTGCTTAACATTAAAGTAAGCACTGTCAATTCCAACAGATCGTAAAACTTGTGCAAAAATGCGAGAACTAAATTGCTCACCAAACGACAAAATAGCATCTACTTGTTTAATACTGTATTGCAAAGATTGCTTTAATGCTTGTTCAGCAAGTTGAACAAGCAAGGTAGCTATTTCATCGTTTAAGTGTTGCTCTACATCGTTAGCTAAATGCTGAGTAATATTTACTTGGATAGCTTTAATGTTAGCCACAATTTCTACTTGCTCGTTATTTGGCACATTTTCTTGGCTTAAACGTACTAAGTAGTTAGTAACGCCAGCACTAGCTGAAACAACGACTAATCGGTTACTACTATCATTTTTAATAATATGCGCACAACGTAACATTGCTTGATAATCAGCAACACTGGTACCACCAAACTTGGCTACAGTCAGAGGAGAGTTTTGTTGAGAGACTTGCTGAGATGATTCGTTTTGAAGCATAGATAATTCTTCCTTAGTTCGATGATTTATTAGTTGAAGGTAAATCATTCGCTATTAAATACAGGAAGAGCATGACTGAGAAGTTTATAAGTTACCGCTTAAAAGATGTTAGTGCGGTCATGGTTAACTTATTCAGCCAGAAGCTCTCCACCTTTTTTGAGGCTTACTTTTAAACAGTAATAAAGTAAACACTACCGGTGACAGCCCTAAGGATTCAGCCTTAGTGACCGGACATTAATATTCACTCTATTAATGTCCTCGGCGATAATCTCCCTCAATAACATTTACTGGAGTGTGATTCCAAACGCTATTTACCTAGTTATCGCTCCTCTTCTGGTGTTGATGTATTAACAGATCACTGCACATACAAATAACAGGTATATTAGACCCGATTTAGCGGTTAATTGCAATAGACTCTTAGATGGCTATTACAATTAACCTAGTATAACCAAGTGTTTTTTGAGTCACTTTCTGTTTTTTAAAAAGCTATGGGTAGTGGTTTGGGTATTTACACCGGTAAATTGACCTGACTAAAGTGTATATACTTGAAAAATTATGCTTTACCTTCGGGAATAAACAGAACAATATAGCCTTTTAATATTTACCAGAATAAACACGGCTTTTGATTTTATTAGTGATGAATTGCTAAAAATCATCTATTTATTACATGAGAAATAGTGGTTAACTGTATGAATTATAAAGATGTAAGTAGTATTTTATTTGTCTGTATGGGCAATATTTGTCGTTCTCCTAGTGCTGAAGCAGTTTTTACCCACAAAGCAATGGCTCAAGGGTTGTCATTTAAAATTGACTCTGCTGGAACCGTAGGCGCACATGTAAAAGAAAAACCTGATCACCGTGCGCAAAAAGTTGGCGTTGAGCGAGGTTATTCTTTTGAGGGGTTAAAAGCACGTAAAGTAAAAGTAGATGATTTTGAAAACTTTGATATTATTCTAGCGATGGATACTGACAATATTGAAGAACTAAAAAAAGTAGCTCCAGTACACTTACAACACAAAATATCATTGTTTTTAGCGTTTGCCAAAAACCATGAAGAAACCGAAGTACCTGATCCATATTATGGCGGGGTTAATGGCTTTCGTTTTGTTTTAGATTTAGTTGAAGATGCGAGTGATGGTTTGTTAGCACATTTAAAAGGAAGTTAGCCGCAAAAAGAACAACTAGAACTAGAACTACTAGAATAAGGAACAGGAAAAACAATGACAATATTAATTTGGTGCTTATTCATCGCTACACTATTACCCCTTTTAGCTAAAGGGCCCGTTGCTTA
>Ga0105357_10001304_pt1 | contig 13402 bp, 14 predicted proteins | sample GOMGulsemesocosm_4_FD_83660 | JGI IMG/M metagenome (GOLD analysis project Ga0105357, IMG submission 83660) | Methane-oxidizing microbial communities from mesocosms in the Gulf of Mexico - GOM15B Gulf of Mexico | ecosystem: Environmental > Aquatic > Marine > Cold seeps | place: USA: Gulf of...
CGGCATGCCAAGAGTGAGAGTTTAGCGCTGCTCGCGGGCGTGTTGGCCAGTGTCAAACGGCCCGATTTGGGTTTGGATGTCGGCCGGCGTATGGATGTTCACCAGCTAGGCGTCTTTGGCTATGCCCTGTTAAATAGTCCGACGGGCGCGGATGCTTTGAAACTATTGCTGCAATACCAGCGAATAGTGATGCCCCACTTGACCATCGAGTTGAGATCAAGAGGCGGCGAAGTTGCCATCGTGTGTTTGGCAAAGCACTTGTCGCCGGATTTAGAGCGCTTCAGTATTGAATCATTTTTCGTATCCGTTCGTAATTGCTCGCAAAACCTGCTTGGTTTCGCGCCTGAAAAACAGCAGTACTTTTTTGATTATTCCCCGCCGGCTTATCGGCAACGGTATACAGAGTTACTGGGAGATGAAGTCTATTTTGATGCGGGTGTCAGTGAAGTGGTCTTTTCCGCAGAAGTTCTCAAGCAGGCGATCGGCCAGGCTAACCCGATAAACGAGGCGGTGTATCTACAGCAGTGTGATGTTTTGCTAAAGCAACTTGGCGGAGGCGAGCCAATATCAGCCCAGGTTCAACAGCTGCTACTGCGTGGCCGAGGTGAGTTTCCCAATATTGGCCTAGTCGCAAAGCAGATGAATATGAGTGAAAGTACTTTGCGACGAAAGTTAAGGTTGGAAAAGACTGGGTTCCAACAGCTGTTGGATCAGGTCCGCGAACACCTGGCGCGCCAATATTTACAGACCACCCAATTGACCGTGGCCGAGGTTGGCAGGCTATTAGGCTTTGATGATGTTGCCAATTTTCGGCGAGCGTTTAAAGCCTGGAGTGGGCACTGCCCCAACGAGCTTCGATCAAATATTGGGGAGTTAAATTAAGGGCTTAAAAACTCACATAATTGGCAACTGTAGAAATTTTTTTGAGGCTTATTTACGAGGTGGGAATTCTAAGTTGACCTTGAAGCTTGCCTGTTCACAGTCGAGACTCAGCGCAACTTCTTGCAGGCAGAATGCCTTTTTGGCAATAGTAAGGCCCATGCCCGGCGTGGTTTTAACGCCGGATGTAAATGCGTCTAAATAAGAATCTAAATCTACCGATGAAATTGGGTTCGTGAAGCCATCATTAGAAATTGTGATTTTTAGGACTTCATCCTCAAAGCTATAATTCACCGAAACTGAGACGGTGTTATCGAGATTATGGGAGTGCTGTACGCAGTTTTTGATGATTTCGTATAGGCCGGTCTGCGTTAATGAGTTGTCGGCAATTATGGTTGGGAGTAAAGGAATTGAAATAACTATTTTTCGATCTTCGTCCGCCTGCAAATCAGCAACAATATTGGCGAGCAGGGTGTTGAGGTTCAATGCCAAGAAATCAGCTTTATGATCGAGTAACTTAGTGTATCGACTTAGAGATTGAATCCTTTTTATACCTTGATTCGACTGGGTTTCGATAAGCAGCAACCATTTTTTGGTCGCATCGCTAAGTACATTGTCTCTGTCTGAAAGTATGAGTTTTGGGAACCCAGACCCAGCACGCAGTGGCGCGCCTAAATCATGGGTCAGGGTGGCGAGTAATTTTTTTATATCACTTTGCATAAGGCACCTTTTTCATGAAGTTTTATTGCCGTAAAAGGTAGCAATGTCATCGATGGACATTGGTTTAGCGATGTAATAGCCCTGAATGTAGTCACATTTCAAAACCTCTAAAGCATCCATTTCTGCTCTTTCTTCAACCCCTTCAGCAATGACCTCCATGTTTAAACGATGAGCCATTTCAATGACGCCAGCCACCAAGGCTTGGTTCTTTTCGTTCTTATCTATCCCTTGGATTAAGCGTCGGTCGATCTTCAAGTAATCAAAGGGCAAGCCGAGTAAATGAGCAATTGATGAAAAGCCACTACCGAAATCATCAAGAGACATTTTAATGCCGTGGTTTTTTAACTGAACAACTTGCTTTTTGCATTCTTCAAAACGTTCTATTAACTGGCGTTCAGTTAGTTCAATGCAGACAGATTCTGCTGGGATATTGTGAATTTTAATCCACTCAAAAAGTAGTTTGCAGAAGTGGCTGCTGGATAGCTGAGAAGAACAGACATTAATAGAGATCTTCTTTATGTCCAGATTTAAGTCATTAAGCTTCTCTATAAGAAAGCCCGTATGTTTGATTACAGCCCGGGTGATACCGTTGATTGCTGGTGTGTACTCTGCGACGCCAATGAACTCATCGGCTGGCACATGGCCTAATTTTGGAGAGGTCCACCGTGCTAAAGCTTCGAGCATAACAGGCTTGTTTTTACCTAAAGGCGTAATTGGCTGAAATGTCGCAAATATTTGATCGTTTTCCAGTGCTTTACCAATTTCGAGTTCGATGTCTTGGGTGCGAGAAAATTGTGAAGCCATTTTTTCTGTGTAAAAACAGACATCACTGTCCTTAGATTTTTTTGCTTTATACATAGCGCAGTCCGCATGTTTCACTAGTAGGTCTAAATTATCTGCATTGGGGTAAAAAGCCACACCAATAGAAGTAGAAGCCACGACTTGATGTCCTTCAATCTCAAACGGAGAATTGAACTGTCCCAGTATTCTCTTTACAAGGGGGTATACCTGGGATTTATGTTGAAGTAGATCGGTAATAACCACAAACTCATCGCCGCCAAGGCGTGCCAACATGTCGGAGTCTCTGACGACTTCTGCCATGCGCTTGGATACCTGTTTCAGCAATTGATCGCCTATTAAGTGACCATAGGTGTCGTTTACTTTTTTAAAACCGTTGAGGTCAAAATACAATAATGCCGCGGGCTTGTTTTCACGATCGCTTGAATTCAAAGTTCTTAAGGCTGATTCGTGAAAGTACGCTCGATTGGGTAGCCGTGTAAGAGGATCGTGCTTTGCCAATGACTCAAGCTGAATATTCCTAAGGTCGGCAAATTCAAGAGCCATTTTCAAGCGATTTTCAATTTGCTTGCGTTCTTTTGCATACCGTAGGCTGCGCTGTAATATTTCTGCGGTAACATTATTTTTACTTAAATAGTCTTGTGCGCCGCTCTGTAGGGCCTCGTATGCGGAATCAATATTTTCTTGGCCGGTTAATACTACAATTGGAAGTTCAGGGTATTTACTCACCAGGTAAGTAATATTTAAAACACCCGATTGATCCGGAAGGTTCATGTCAAGAATCAAGGCAGTGAATTCGCCTTTGTTGAGCGCACTAATAATCTTTGAGAAGCTATCCACGCAGACAATTTCATAGTTAGATCCAAACGCCTTGCTCAGCATTTGAGTAACGAGTTCGACGTCGCTAGGATTGTCCTCGGCCATCAGGAATATATTCTGATCAGCGAAGTCCTCTGCTTTATTGCTTTCCTTGCTCATTGCTGTATCACTGCTCGGTTGCATGGCGACGATTAACCGCGGGGGAGTTTAACCACAGAAAGCCAAAAATTCCCCAATGATTTTATTGCCTGTGAAAATTTATCAAAATCTACCGGTTTGCTGACAAAGCTATTGGCATTTGATGCGTAGCTTTTGTTTATATCGAATTCAGTCTCAGAGGAGGTCAGTATGATAACGGGCAGGTTCGGGACGATGCTTTTGGTTCGTATGAATTTTAATATTTCAAAGCCATCGATTTTTGGAAGGTTTATGTCCAGCAAAACAACATCGGGCATGTCATTATCATTTTCGAAGAAGTCGATGGCCGTTTGCCCGTCGGTAATGACTTGTATCTCATTGGCGACTTTAGCTTCTCGAAAGCCGATCTTAACCAGTTCTACATCCCCGGGGTTGTCTTCAATGAGTAAAATTTTTATGGGTTCGAGGTTCATGAGAGCTCCGCAATGGTGTTTGTAATGGCATCACTTTTTCGCAAGCTATTTTTAGGCCAAGAGATGACAAAGCTAGATCCTTCGTTCAATGTTGAATCTATCGTTATCGTTGCGTCGTGCAGAGATAGTATTCTCTTGCAAACGGCAAGCCCAATACCTGTGCCATCGTATTCCGACCGTGTGTTAAGCCGGTAAAATACTTGGAATAGCTTTTCATGGTAGGTCGGGTCAATACCTATGCCGTTGTCCTGAATGACAATTTCCCAGTGCTTTGCTTTATCATTAACGCGGATTGCTACCCGAGGGGTATCTGACTGGTTGAATTTCAGTCCATTATTGACGATGTTTAATATGACTTGGAATAGCTGTGTTGATACCGCACGAACAACAGGCATGTCTTCTGGCCATGTGAATTTCGCCATTTTTTCATCGATTACTTCAGAGAGTGAAATATTTACTTGTCGACAAATTTCCGAAAGCAAGACTTCTTGTTTGTTAGTTTCTTCCGGCTCCAAGCGCGAATAATTTAGAATGTCGCGTATCATTTGGTGTGCTCTATCTGCGCCGTCGACAATGTAACGCAAATACTTTTCTTGTTGCTCGTCAAGGCTATTTTTAAGTTGATTTCCCAGTATTTGGCTAAAGCTCTGTACCATTCGGACCGGCTCTTGAAGGTCGTGAGAGCATATGAAGGCAAATCGTTCAAGTTGCTCGTTAGACTCACTGAGTTTTTTGATTAGATGGTTCATTTCTTGATTTTTAGACTGCAGGTCGGTTAGGGTGCTGCGTCTTTCGGTGACGTCTGAAATTGTCACGACGGTATAGCTATCACCATCAAGTTGCACTGGGGATAAACCTATCTCTAGGGGTATTTTATCGCCGAATTTGTCGATGCCAAATAAGTCCATAGATCGCTGGGCCATGCGTTTTTGTTCTTTATGTTTGGAAAATTTTTCACGTAGCTTAGGGTGCTTGGACCTGGCATGGCTAGGCACTAACTTGTCGACACTTAGACCGATGAATTCACTTTCGGTGTATTTGAATATTGAAGTGGCGTGTTGATTTACTTCTTGGATGCAACCTTTGTCATCTACCATGAGTACGGCTATGGGCGTTAAAAAATTTATACCCTGGTAACGAGACTCGGCTTTCTTTAATTCAGTGTTTAGCTTGGCAGTATTTTTTTGTTGTTGAAGGCTTTCTTCGTACAGGTTTCGATAACGAATGTAAAAGAGCAGGGCAAGTAATAATAACAGCGTTGTAGAAAAGCCAAATGCTGGTAAATAGCTTATGTATTGAGAACGAAGTTGTTGGTAATATTCAACGGTTGGTATTATCTCAGCTTTCCAGTTGATATTTCGAATTTTTAAATTTGCATAATGGGTGGAGTTGCCTTCGTCGAGCCCATTATCTAGACTCCAAATATCACGGCCCAGTTCCTTAATGTGAATATTGAAGTTTTTATCTAAGCCTTGTAAGTCAATTAATAAAGGTAAAACACGATTTACCTTTACCACACCTAAAATGAAACCCTGGAACTTATTGTCATAGCGAATAGGGACATAAATGAGGAAGCCTAAATCGCCTTGGGCTAGATCGACAGTATTGCTGACCGAGGTACGATTAAAATTTCTCGCATTAATTAATGCTTTACGACGACGCTCTTCAAAACCTAAGTCTAAGTTGACGGCCTTTTCATTGCCCTCAAGAGGCTCAACTAATTTGACGCGAAAGTCATTGCCTACCCATTCTATAGCTTGAAAAATAGGCATGTCTCTTACATCAGCCCTTGCTTGAGCTCGCCAACTCTTTTCATTGGTGCCTTTGTCGAATGTCCATCTACCCGCCATGCGCTCCAATGCTGCTATTTGAGATTCAATATACAACTCGAATGATTTCTCTAGGCCTAAAGCTTGAAGATCAATACTGTCGTTTATACGATGCCTTTCCCAGTTCAGCATCGACCCCCAAAACATTAACCAAATAACGACAATAGACAGCAAGCTTGGAGCAAGGCTGAAAATAGTAGCGGCCAATGCTCTGTTAGAGAGATAGTAATAAGTTGACGACAGTACAATAATAATAGACGCAGCAATGAATAGGCCTGTGCCGTAGCTGGTAAAGGATGTTTCAGCAAAGTCTGATAAAGGACTCAAGGATTCTATTGTCATTATTTTATAAAAACCTCGACAAATTATTTTGATTCATAAGAGCATCACCAGTTTGTAGTCATTTTAAACATAGCACTCGTGAAGATGGGTTGCCCAAGGGGGATTAGTGCATATGAGGTATGAAAAAATTCAACGATTTTTTTCTTCATTGGCGGGTCTATGTCTAGAGCTTTTTTGATCGAAAGTATTTTTTGGCGGGCGCGGTGTAAGGCTTAAAGAATGGCTAGTTAGTCGCTGGATATGGGGGGCGGTAAACGAGCTGGCGTTAGCCTGCGGGCGTCTAAAGCCACAACTTAAATAAAACGATGGCTAGGTTGAGGGATAAATATTAAGGCGTGAAATTTTATGAGCTAATGAATTAGAAGACAATAAGTCAGTTGCAGAGTCTAGGGCCAATACCAATATCAATATCAATATAGAATCAGCCCTAGATTATCAGTCGATGTATAGGTTGTAAGCTGCAACGTTTTTGTATGGTGTTGGGTTTAGCGTCATTAGTTTTTATAACGAGGGCGAGTCTAAATGTTGTTGGGTTAAATTAAGCGCATCAACAAGGGTATGCAAGCCCGCGTCAGCTTTGTGAATATTCTCACTGATGTGACGTCGAAATAAACGCGCGCCGCCTTGGCCTAAAAACAAGCCCAATACATGGCGGCTCATATGATGCAGCTTTTGACCTTGGCCCAATTGTGCTTCGCAGTAATCTAAGTACTGCAAGAAAATTTCTTCGCGACTCAAGACTTTATGATCATCGCCATAAACTTCCTTATCAACCTGGGCGAGTATATAAGGGTTGCTGTAGGCCTCACGGCCAACCATAACCCCGTCAACTTCCAAGAGCTGCTGCTTGCAGTCGGCGATGGACTTAAGCCCACCGTTAATAATGATCTCGAGTTCGGGGTAGTCGGCTTTTAATTGATGCACCAGCGGGTAGCGTAGGGGAGGGACTTCGCGGTTTTCTTTTGGGCTCAAACCTTTGAGCCAGGCCTTGCGCGCATGCACAATAAAGGTGTTGCAGCCCGTTGCGGCCACGGTCTCGACAAAGCGACACATGTCCTCATAGTCTTCCATGTCGTCAATACCGATACGATGCTTTACCGTGACATCAATCCCGCAGGCATCTTGCATGGCTTTAATACAGTCGGCGACCAAGACCGGCTCGGCCATTAAAATGGCGCCAATTTTACCTTCTTGCACCCTGTCGCTGGGACAGCCGCAATTGAGATTTACCTCATCGTAACCCCAGTCTTCAGCCAGCTTGCTGCACGCCGCCAAATCCACCGGCGAACAACCGCCCAGCTGCAATGCGATGGGGTGTTCTTGCTCGCTAAACCCCAGGTGCCGCTCATGCTGGTCTCCATACAAGAGCGCGCCCGTGGTCACCATCTCGGTGTACAGCACAGAGTGCTTAGAGATCAGGCGCCAAAGGTAGCGACAATGGCGATCGGACCAATCCATCATTGGAGCGACTGTGAAGCGTCTATTGAGCGCAGGCCGCGTGCTTAAAGGGTTTGAGGCAGTTTTTGTGGTGTTTTTGTGCAAAGTAAAAAACTCTATTTATCGCTGTTTTAATCGGTTTTACCCAGTTTTTATCGAATTACTGCTACATTTTTGCTACATTGAATTGAATGTAGCAAATGAGATTGGCATGGCAACGATAACGGTTAGAAAGCGTAAGGATGGGGCGGCTTCCTATACTGCTCAGGTGAGAATCTGGAAGCAAGGGAAGACAGTTTACACTGAGTCGGAAACCTTTTCCAAAAAGGCGATGGCGAAAGCATGGGCTGATCGCCGTGAGACAGAATTAAAAGAGCCGGGCGCGCTAGAAAAAGTTCGCCATCGAGGAATCAGGGTTGGACAAGTTCTGGAATGGTATCGCGATGACTTCGATGGTCGCTCCAAGTTTGGACGCACTAAACTGTCGAGTATTAACTATCTAATTAACCACCCCACACTTGCCGACCTCGATGCGCTGGAGCTTACCTCGGGACAGGTTGTTGCACACGTACAGGCGCGGCGAAGCGAAGGCACGGGTGGCGCTACGGTAGCCAATGACTTGATCTGGCTAAGGAATGCATTTCGTGCTGTTAAGATTGGCAGAAACCTCCCCTTAAGCCTTGAGCCCATAGACGACGCCAGTTATCTATGTCGGAAAGAAAAGCTAATAGAGCGGCCTAAGAAGCGGGAGAGGAGGCCAAGCCTGCCAGAGCTCGATAAGCTCATTGAACATTTCAGTAGATCAATGGCTGGCAGTATCCCTATGGTCGAGATCACGTTATTCGCTTTGTTCTCCAGCCGTCGCCAGGACGAAATTTGTCGTATTCTCTGGGATGATGTTGACGAAGAGCGTAAACGGGTTCTAGTACGTGATATGAAGCACCCAAGGGATAAGATTGATACGTGGGTATTTATACCTGATAGGGCATGGGAGGTGCTTATGAGGCAACCCAAGACCGACAGCAGAATATTCCCGTATAACGGTAAGTCTGTTAGCTCGTCATTTACTCGAGCCTGCAAACTATTGGGTATCGACGATTTAAGGTTTCATGATCTACGGCATGAATGTGCAAGTTGGCTATTTGAGCAGGGCTACGACATCCCGCGAGCGGCGGGGGTAACGGGACATCGGTCGTGGAGTAGTTTGCAAAGGTATACGCATATACATGAGCAGGGTGTGTTTGATCGGTATGCATTATGGATAACTCAATGAGAAAAAACTATGGGTGAAATCGGCATAAACTATGGTGCGATTAGTGTCGATACAAATATATCCATAGAAAATAGAGTTAGTCGGGCAACTTCTAGTCATACAAATTATGGTAGCCTTTGATCGTTTAGTGGGGGGGTGCGCAATAGCTGAAAATCTATATCGACAGAAAAAATGCTGTTTGATACACAGTGGGTGGCGCAGATGTATATTTCAGAGGATCATCAGGTATCTGCTCTATTGGTGTCGTATTCATTTGTCATGCATTGAGTTGTTTTTTGTAAGATTTCACGAACTTTTCGTATGATTTGTAGGCTTTGGTGCTAAGTCTATTAATAGTTTCCGCTGCTTTTTTCTTGTGTTTTATTTCTCCTTCGTTAGCGTCATGTAAACCAATAGACATTAGGTCACCATCTTCGATGGCTGTGTGAAGGCTTAGTTGATCTAGAAAAAATACTAGATCTTTGAGGAACTTAGATTTTCGACGCTCAATTAGCCAAGAATGAAATTTAGCGTCCGCATAGCTCCAGTCCTCAGAGGTGTGAGTTAAAGTTTGTAGGTGATCAAATTGGAATGCGTTAGAGAAATCGTGTTCTCTTAGTAGCGCGGCTGAGCCACTGTGAAAGTTTAGTTCAGAATAGAGCCTTTCGAATAACTTGATGTCGGCCTCTCGTCTGTTTTTCCATCCAAATGTGAGAATATTTATTAGATAACCAAGTATAGTTTCCATGTGCAAATTCTTCTGTATTAGTGTCGGTAACGAAAGGTTTTAGTGAAATTGATTGGGTGAATCATATAATAATTTGATCTATCGACTTGAAATTACTGTTTTCTAGTTTTTCTGGAATGAGACTATAAGTCTACCTAAATATTTTTTATAATATTAGTTACTCTTGTCAAGAATCAGCTTTGGCGAGTTTTGTTGCCGCTCCCATTGTTTGTTGTGTTTATGGTTGTTATTAGTAAAGATCATATTGGAGTCCGAGTCTTTCTAGAACCACTTTGAACTCATTACAACCTTTTAAGTATCTTGCTGACTCGTAATTTTGGAACTGTGTACATATAATAATAAGTCGAAGTTGGGAGAAATCAGTAAAGTTTATCAAAGTTGAAAAATGCGACTCTCTATCATCCAGTGAAAATCCTTCAGAATCACTTAATTTATCTGATGTGATTTTCACTAAGATATAGAAGGCTCTGGATAATCCAAATATTTTGTCAGCTGAGTCTATGTTTTCTAAGTAGTTCTGAATTTCAGCGTCTTCTCCTGCGTATGATCTTATAGTTTCAATTCCATTTTCAATTTCAATAACTGCTTTCGCGCCTGTTAGTGTTTTTGTGTTTTCTTCTTTTGATACGTTTATTTTAAATGATTCGAACAAGTCTTTTTGAGAGTTGATCATGTTGAAAAATAGAGTTTCAAATGATCGTAATTTTTCATTTTTCGCATTTCGGTTCAATTCTCTTCTTAAGCTTGCATTGGCTTCATTTTGAAGGTTCAAAGACTTAATTAATAATGCAATAGATATAAAGCTGAGTATAGGATTTAGTAGGCCTCCAGCGTAATCGCCCAGTTGCGCCCAGGTAGCTGAATCATTAGATATATTATAGTTGAGGATTAAATAGAATTTGATTATGTAGGCTGAAAATACTGCGATAATTATTAAAGCAGAAAATACCAAGTATCGACTACTCATCGTAGAATCCGGTTATGATATATTTAACGATTTTCCCATCTTTAAGTTTTATTGTGTGAGCCGACACTTTCAGGAATTTCCAATCATCACTTTTTATTCCATTGTTGTTGTTTAGGTTCTCAGAAAATACTTTTTTTGCTCTAATGTTCACTTCTCGATATTTTATCTCAAATCCAAAAGCTACAGTTTCCCATTGGCCTTGTATTTGAAGTCTCCCGTTTCCAGTGTGGATGTTCAATCTGGTTACGCTGATAGTTAAGTCGGTGGTTTTTTTTGACTTTTTGGCTTGAAGTACTTTAGCTGTATTTTTATCAAATTCGGCTATGACCGTTTGGCTGTTGCTGTTTTGTCTGTACCTAATTTTTATGTCATGATCGAATTTTGATGATATTTCATGAATGTTTTCAAGTGATGAAACTCTCAGCTGACTGACAATTTTCTCTGCATTTTCCTCAAGTTCATCTACAACTCGTTGAGCTTTCGAAGACAATGCTTTAGAATCTTTATATAAAGATTCACTCATGAAGTACGCAATTAGCTCAATAAAAGCAGGCCTGCCAATCTTATTTAGCTTTTTCTTTAGTATGTCGTCGTGAATATCTAAACTGAAAATTTGGCCATACGAACCTTTGAAACTTCTTTTTAATGATGTCCTAACCTTTCCTTTGTGGTGTTGACGTTTTGTCGTTTTCCCGGAAAGTACAGATTCCGTTATACATCTAACAGCATCTGAAACGCCTTGTAGAGATTCAAGTCCAGCTTTCATATCTACTGAGTTTTCTGGTGTTTCAATAACAACATCAAGATTTATTGTCATAGTATTTCAACTTAATATTAGTTTGTGTTATTTGTCTAAGAATGAATGTGAGTTTGTTTATGTGACTTCACAGTTTGGTTGTAATCAATTTGTATTCGGATTTATGCGGATGTGATTTATACATTTGTATATCTTCTAATCCGTTATGACGAATAATATCGTTAGTTCTTTCTATCAATTTTGGAGAGGATTTCCAGCCAAATGTAATAGATTTTATACATCGCTCAGGGATCGGAAAGAGTTTTATTTCTTTCATTCGAGTATCGTCTTTCTGGGGAGTGTCGGTAGGGAATGGCAAGAGAGTATTTCCGTTATCGAGTGGTACTTTTTTGACAAAACTCATGGACTTCCTGTACTCCTCTTCGTAAGACCAGTCTTTGCTCTTAGTGTAAAAGATGCTGGCGTCTTGCTTAGACTGAGTCGGATCAAAATACGGTCTTTGGTCTGAGTATATAACCTTGGATACGCCATGCTGAAAATACTCGTGATTAGAATCAAATCCTAGAACGAAACCTTCGTGATTCTGTGCGTAATGAGACCACATGAGAATGTTGTCACAGTTAGCGCTTAGGCTTAAGTACCCTTCTATCGATGAGTCCAAGGCGATGATGGATTGAGCCTGCTCAAATAAACTACTCTCGTCTTTATAGCGTTTGTAAAGCCTCGGAAAATCTTTCTTTCTAGCTCTTGTATATTGTTTTCTTTTCGACTTTTGTTTTATTTCTAACTGCGTCAATTCAAGTTTAATTTTCTTCAGGTGCTTATCCCAAAACCATGACTTATCTTTTTGAATAATGGCTGGGAAAGACTCAAACGGGTCGTTCAGCGCTGCCGCTTGCGTATATCGTATTTTTAGGTTTTGTAAAATATCAATACGATCAGGGCTCAAATACTTAAAATATGTCAATCCAACCTCATGGGCGTATAAAAATTTGGTTAATCATAGTCAGTCAGACTTTGTCTACCTTGCTAAAGTGTGTGAATCCATATTGAGGTGTTTGTTATCATAAGGGGGCATGGGGAAACCTTTCTACTAATCCTTTAGTTGGTAGCTTAATGTATTGTTTTTTTTGTGGTTTTACAAGAGGAAAATACATGAATGAATGGCTAGCTCAAATATGGGGAGTTTTAGGTTGGGTTCGCATTGTTACTTTCTATCTGTCTCGAATTGACGTCTATGTATATATTTGATTCTAAGCAATATGTTCAAGGGCTTAATGCAGGCTTTGATGCATCTAATAATGACGGCATCTTGTGCGCTAGAGACTTAAGGCTCGCCATTAGTCGGTAGAGAGCATCATTAACCATTCAAGCGTTTCCAGTCTATTTCGGCTGCTTTTCGTTGCTTGTCGATAAATGAAGCTAGGTCTGACGTTGATATCAACCACATGCTTTTTTGCGATCCTCCCCGATAAGCTGGCACAGGTAGTTTCTGTGCCCTTGCTCGCTCGCCAGCTTTTTTCACATCCAAGCCAAAGTACTTATGACAGCAATCATTCAGGGGGATATCGCCTGATTCATATTCGGCCATCAGTGCGAAAAAAGTGCTGGTTTTCATAATTAACTTGCTCTTATATTTGTCTCGAATGTGTTCTCAATAGCTGCCGGTATTGACGGTGTTTACGATCCAGCTATTGATGTGGGGGCGCTGATAATAAGGTGCCAAGGCTATGAATCCACCGTTTAAGGTTTATCTATCGGTGCCTGACCTGCCATTTGTTGTTCGCCGTCTTGAATGCGTTGGTATATCTCTTCGCGATAAACTTGCACATCCTTCGGGGCGTTGATCCCAATTCGTACTTGACAACCTTTGATGCCAAGCACAGAGACTGTCACGTCATCGCCGATAACGATGGTTTCTCCAATTTTTCGAGTCAGTATTAACATGGTGTCCGTTCCTGTTTTAGTTTTAGTTTTAGTTTCTGTTCATGTCTTGTAATTATTTCTACCAGCGTTCGGTTTTCGTTGCTGGTATCAATGAATACTTTGGCGAGCTCTTTATGAGAAAACGCTGCCATTACTTCACTCGGCGTTTGCTCTATAGGCTTCATCAGATGAAGCCATTGGGGAGCCAAGCTAAGGCAGCGGCGGTTTGCTTTTCGTTTAATCGATCGTCTTTTCCTGCCATGGCCAGTTCGAGCTCCTCCGCGATAAGACCTTTCTTTTTAGTACTGGCCTCATCA